>OLQK01001503.1_pt1 | contig 15384 bp, 16 predicted proteins | sample 1672501 | NCBI WGS metagenome assembly OLQK01 (sample SAMEA3136693, study PRJEB25190) | human gut metagenome | biome: human gut; feature: human-associated habitat; material: faeces | place: Austria | collected 2013 | reverse complement strand
ACGTTCGGCGGCGCGGCGGCGTGGCCGGTATATCGAGGGCATAAGAACCAGTAACCAGCGGCGGACGCCTGCTTCCACCGCCCTATCCGTTAGGAGACCCAACATGAACGACAAGCTGGACCATTTCGTCCTCGAGTATGACGACGAGAGCGGTCTCGCCCTGCTGGCGATGACCGAGGCCGACGGCGGACGCGTCGCCGACGGCGCAGGCCTCCCGTATGCCGTGGCCAGCGGCTACGAAGCGGACTCGCGCACCTGGGAGTCGATCGAGCGCTTCGACGACGTGACGCGCGCCAAGCTGCGCTTCGAGAAGGGCCGCGGCCGCGATTACGCGCCGACCGGCGGCAAGCTCTACGATGACGAGTTCATCACGCTCCGTTGGCGCCGCAAGGACATCGCCGACTCGCTTGAGAGCGATTGGGGCAACTTCGGCTTCCCCATCCCCGCAACCGAGGAGAATGTAGATTTCGCCATCGACCAGCTCGGGAACCATATCGACGACACCATCTACAGCCAAGGCTGGGGCGTCATCCATGACTGTCTCGACCCCAGCTCGTTCGATTTGGAGGTCGGACACAGCAAGCAGGCCATTGAGTTTTACGAGCAGGTCTTCGACTGCGACGGCGACTTCTATCCCACCGTCAACGTCTGGCCCGCGGTCGACGGCGGCAGTGTGCATGTCTCCGTCTGCCCCGTCACTTTCGGGGAGCGAGACCTGGCCGTCTACAAGGTCGATGCCGGCAAGATCGGCGATGGACCCATCACGATCCGCGACCTCGACGACGTTGGCGCCCGTGAGGTCCATGTCGACGACTTCGCGGAGAAGCCCGAGGAGGTGCGCTTCTTCCTGCGCACGGATGCCGACGTGTACCTTTTCGGCTCCAGCCTGGGCAAATCCCTCGCCGTCGAGGATGCGGATGAGGAGGACATCGCCCCGGCCCTGCGCGAGGTGCGTACCTACTGCATCGGTGCAAGCAAGAATCGCGATCCGCAGCTCATTTGCGCCAAGGCCCAGGCGGCCGCGGCAAAATCGGCCACGGCCGAGGGCGATGCCGGCGGCAAGAAGCTCTAGCGCGCCATGGCCGCCCCGACCGTCCGAACGGTAAACGCGCAAAACCAAAACTATCTGGTCTTTGCCGCCTCAAATGAAGCGGGATGGCGGCGCTATCTCGAGACGCTTTCCCGGCACACGGGTTGCGCCAACGCCTTCTACAACCTGTCGGCGATGAACTGCGCCGGGCTCGCCGCATCCGACTGGCACGAGTCCCGCGAGATCCTGCCGATCGCCACGTGGAGATCGCTCTTCCCCGGGGCGGACATCAAGGCAGCCGACGGGTGCCGCGGCGTCTACGGCGTCAAGTCCAGGCCGCGCGGGTCGGGCGGCGGGCTGTTCTACGTGGACGAACTGTTCCCGCCGGCGCTCCTCGTGGGGCTGCCGCCCACGAGGCTCAGGGGCGCGGCCCGCGTGCTCGACCTGTCGGTCGATATCGCCTCCGCGTCGTGGAATGACGCCAAGGCCGGGCTGCACCGCCTGGTCAACATAGCCGACATGGACGGCGACGCCGACGCGGCGCCGGAGGCCGAGCGCGTGCCCGTCGCATGGGACGACCTCGACGAGAACACGCGCTTCGTCATCGAGGCGCACTTCCGTGCCCAGGGCCCCGGGTGCGCCAGCCCCGTGCTGCCTCCCGACGACGTGAGGGCCAAGGCCTCCTCGCTCAAGAGGTACGTCAACGAGATCGTGAAGACCGCTGCGCCCCTCATCAGGCAGATGCGCAACGGCTACCGCGCCGCCTTCGAGAGGCACCGCCGGTACGTCATCCCCGAAAGCGATCCCTCGAGGGAGAGCGTGCGCGGCGCCGCCGAGAGCGGCATCGCGGGGAAGGCGGGGGGCGTGGAGGAATCCCGCTTATTGGAAAGCGGTGACCGCCCTACACCGATGGAAACACTGCCGCTAGAGGTCTCCAAAAACGGCGCCGGGCTGCATGTCGATGTGGGAGAGCTCGCGCGCGAGCCCATCGAGAAGGCAATGAGGGCTATCGGCAGGCATTCCAGGGCGGATGGCGATGGGGCGGGTATCGAGACCGCGGTCCCCTCTTCTATGGAAAGCGTCGGGGATGCCGGCGCCACCGGGCGGCACTTCGCGCGGAAGGACGGCATCGCAAGCCCTCTCGGGGCGGGTCCCCAGGGCGGGAGCCTTGAGGTGGCGCATACGGGGGCGGAACCCTGCCCCGTGACCCCTCCCGTGCCGATGCGGGCCGCAGGGGCCGGCGATAGAAGCCCTGATGCGAAAACAGATCGGGGCACAGCTGGCGATACAGGAGGGGCCGTACCGGCCGGAGAGGGCGGGCGGCTCGCGGAGTCGCGCGCAGAGGCCCATGAGCGCCGACGGGAGCGACCGGGACGCCACGGGCGGCCGATGGAGCGCGGAGCGGACGACGGCGGGGAGGTCGACGTCCTGCGTCCCCGCGGGCGGCGCTACCGCCGCGAAGAGGGCGACGGCGAAGCCGGCGGCCCCGAGCGCCATGCGATGCGGCGCCGGCGCTCACCTGAGGCCAAGCCCGAGCCCGTGGCGCCGCCCGAGAAGTACTACCCCCACGGCAGGCCGCCGCGGGAGACGGCGGGACACGCGAAGAGCGCCGCCGCCAGGACCGCGAAGGACCGCGGCAAGAAGAAGAAACCGCCGACGGGCAAGGGATCGTCGTAAGGAGATTGGTCTATATGGTTGAAAGACTCGAGACCGCGGCCGAGACCGGCGCCGAATACTATATGGTGACGGTCTCCGAGTCCGTCACCTTCAGCTATCCCGCGCTCGCCACGGACGCCGAGGCTGCCCGCGAGAAGGTCGCCGCGCTCATCGAGGCGGGACGCGTCCGCGCTCCGCTCGACTTGGTCGGGGCGCCGTGCCGCCGCGAGGGAATCGAGGTCGTGGATGCCGTGGAGTCCGAGGACCTGAGCTGTAGGCAGGTCTGCGCCCAGACGCTCACGCCTGGCGAGGCCGAACGGCTCGTCGACGACGTCGAGGCCGGGAAGCTCTACGAGAAGACGCCGCCGCAGATGGCCCATGCCGCCAAGTCGATCCTCAAGAAGACCGGCTCGGGCAAGCTGACGCCGACCAAGCGGCAGAGGAAGTGACCGGGTTTCCCGTTCGGGAACCTTACGGGCCGCCGGGCCGCATCGCGGGACGGCGGCCCTACCATCTCGGGTATCAGAGTGCCGGCTTTTGCGAATTGGAGTGCATCGATATGGACGCAGACAGACGGAACGATACGGGTATTTTCAGATATACCGATGTGGAGTACACGCCCGAGGGCCATACGGACGCGTACCGCAGGGACGATTTCCTCGGGATCGCGGGCGGCCACGTCTACAGCGCCATGGATACCATCGATATGGTATCGACCGGCGGCCAGTACGAGGGGGATGAGCCAGAGCATGCCTATGCCTGCGAAATCGTCGGGTGCTGCGGTCTTAGCGACGGAGTCGCGCTGTTCCGCCCGGTGTCCCACGACGGGGCGGACCTGATCCAGATCGCGTTTCTGCGCAACGATGTCGACGACGCCACCGGGGCGTATACCGAGCGATTTGAGGCGGGGTCGTTCGACTTGCCCGCCGCCGACCTCCCGCGTTCCGAGTTCGGGGTCGATCTCCTGGAGTATTTCAGCGGAAGGTCGTTCAAGTACACGCCCGGCGTGAGCCGCGGGCTCGACCCGCGCGAGGCGGTCGATTCCATTGAAGACACCATCGGATGCGATCTCGAACTGTTCGACGGTTTCTGGCTCGGCGTGCCCGGCGAGGCGGATATGCGCGTCGGTCCCTATACGAAGAAGAGCCTCCTCGACTTCTCGTATTACGCCAAGGAGCTGTCGTGCAGATACGGGTTCGCCGACAGCGATATCCTCGAAATCGCCCGGCACCTTCCTGATGAATGCCCCGACTGCCTCGCGGCGGTAAAGGCCTACCTCGATTGTGAGTACGTACCGGACGGCAATGCGCCCGACGAGAAGACCTACCGCTGGGGCGACTTCCTCGAGATTGCCGGCGGAGACGCCCGCTACGCGGCCATGCTCGTCGACAGGACCGCGGCGGGCGAGCCCGAAGCGGGACTTCACCCCGAGACGCTTGTCGACCAGGACATCCGCGACGGCGAGGCCTTCATGCTCGCCGGGCGGCCCATCGCCCCGGAGGACGCTTACGACCTGCCCGGAACCGTCCACGGACTCTATAAGGAGCTCGCGGACAACGTCGACCGCTTTGGCATGCTCTTCCGCGACTGGCACGGCTTTGCCGCCGGCACCGATGCGGACGATGTGCTGCGCGCGATCGACGGAGCGTTCGGCGAGACCGAGTACAGCCGCGCGGGCACCGTGCTCGGCGCCTATGCTGACGACACGTTCATGTCGCCCCTCTATGTGGCGCAGGATGCCCCGCGCGACGTCACGCCGCTCACGCCCTGGGAGGACGAGGACGGGGTGGCGTTCCTGTCGCGCACCCTTGATGCCGATGCGGGCGCGGGCGTCCCCTGCCTGTGGTACTGCATGCGCGACGGGGAGCAAGGCTTCGAGGTCGGCGGCGTCAAGCTCGACTGCTCGAAAATCGGTTTCGACGAGGTCTCCGCGGCGGCGGCCTCCAACGGCATCGACTGCGTCCTCGCCTATCTCGAGGAATCCCCCCGCGGGCTTGAGCCGCTGTGCGATATCGCCGTGCGCCGTGTCGATGCTGGGATGTCCGATGTGGTCAGACACTTCGGCAACCGGGACGAGGCCATGGCGATGCTCGGCGCGATCATGGGATGCAGGGTCCAGGCCTACGGCGTCGACACGCTCACCTACCGCGCCTCGCTCGGCAACGCCGCGGCGGCGAAGCTCGCCGCGGGGGCGCTCGCGATGAATGATCGCCTCAGCGGGCGGGGTAACGCGGTCGAGGCCGGGTGCCGTCTCTAGCGAATTGGCTTGCGTCGGCGTGATATTTGGCCCGGGGCCCTTTTCGGGTCCGGGGCCTTTTGCGTTCAAGACCCCAGCAGGCCTGTCGACTTCCCGTTCGGGAAAGAGGGTGCGTGGCCATGACTGTTGGCGATTCGGGCGGGTACTATCGGTCTATAGCGGTGACCGGACCGGTCCCGTGCCTTCGTTTCCAACCGAAAGGACTTCGCCATGAATCTCTTCATGCCCGCGGAACGCGTCCTCTACGACCGGGCCTACTACCTCTCCGATGAGGCGGAGAAAGACTACGCCTTCGAGGTCGCCGAGGAGCACGGAGTCGACGTGGGCGAAGTGCTGTACTCCGACGAGCTCATGAAGGAGGTCCGCAATGCGCTCGACAGGGACATCGACCTCTATCTCGACGACGAGATCGCCAACTTCGATTCCATGCTCCGCGAGTTGAAGTGCGGCGACGACCCGGAGCACCCGGCTGAGATCTCCGTGGTCGCCATGGGGTCGGTCGGGCGCTGGGACGTTCCCTCCCGCGGCCTCGTCGCGGCCAACTCGCTGCGCGACCTCATCGACGGGAAGGGCAGCGCGGATGCCCTCGTGGATTGCCAAATCGACCGCATCGTCGACACGAACGGCACGTTCAGTATCGAGGCGTCCCACCATGACGGCACCGCCTACCTGGACGTGCGGCTCATCTCCGAGGTATCGTTCGACGGCAAGGGGTTCAGGCTCGGAGGCGAGCGCTACGCGCCCGGCAAGATGGACCTAGATGATTTCCATATCCTCCTCGGCAACCTCTACGATGTGTCCGATGTCGGGCCGTGCTCGCTGCCGCATTTCGCGGAGCGTGCCTACGGCGCGGGGCAGGAGTCTTACCGCTTCGGGGAGACGGTGTTCGATATCTACTGTGAAACCAGCGGCACGGACAAGCCCTATAAGGTCATGGTCTCGGCGGGAGAGACTGTCGGCAAGGATGCGGGAACCCGTTTCGCCTCCGCCGAAGAGGCGAAAGCGTGGTGCTATCGGTACTCCATGCGCGAGCTCGCCGACGAGGAGAAGAAGCCCGTCCCAGGCAAGGTCGCCTCGGCCGCGAAGAAAGCCGCCGGGTGTTCCGCCGGCGACGGCACCGGGGATGCCGGCGCGATCAAGCTGTAAAAGCGCGTTTGAAAGGATATGGCCATGGCCGAGAAATACGAGCTCGACAGGTGGGCGGCGGTCGTCTGCAACGGCTTCACCGCCGTCAACGTGATGTCTTCCGGCAACGTCGAGGAGTTGGGCTGGGACTATACAGAAATGGAGCTCGACCCCACCGGGACCTGCGGGCTTTTTGACGGCATGCTGCTCGACTGGGACGACGACACGCCCGCGGAGCGCCGCGACCATGAGGCGTACTTCCCCGACGCGTTCACGGTGGGAGCGCGCATCCTAGCCGACGACTGGGACCACGAGCTCGGCAACAACGAGGTGCGTTCGCGCTGTTTCGCCATCATCGAGGACGCTGACCAGTTCACCGACCACGACACCGCCCGCGACTGGCTCTGCGAGAGCACGATGGCGGACTTTTCCGAGGTCGAGGCGAGGACATTCTTCCAAAACCTCACGCTCATGGACTCCGAGGAGATCGCGAAGCTGGACGGGCGCCCGATCATCCCGTCCGCGGGAGCCGATGAGTGCCGCGCGGCGGTGCTCGCCTTCAACGAGAGGATGGTCCCACGCCGCCGCGAACTCGGGCTCGGTGACACGGCCGTGGTCGGCAAGACAAAGAAGTCGGAGACAACGTCGAAGGTCGTCCCCATGAAAAAAGAGCAGGCGGTCCACGGGCTCGGTAGGGTCGATTTCTCCGGCCTCGGCTACGGTTGGGGAACGGGCTATCCCGACTCGCTTTCCGTCGACGCCATCGGCATCGATTTCCCGTCGGGTGAGCATAACATCATCCTGAACTTCTCCCCCATCACGCATGCCCCCGATGTGGGCGGCAGGAAGCTCTTCTGCCATGAGACGACCATCGGGTATGACCTCAACGCCGATTCCTGGTCCGGCGCCACCATCGGACCGGACTTCTGGACCCTCGACGGCAAGGAGGCCCGCGAGTTCGCAGAGAATATCGGGCTCGACCGCCTGGCGGCGCGCGCGTGCGTCAAGCTCGGCATCGAGGCACCGGGGCTCAAGAGCCGCGAAGCGCTCCCGATCCCCAAGGCCACCGATGTCGTACCCGAACCCAGCGTTCAGGCGGAGGCGGCCAAGAATGCCGTGACCGAGGTCACGGTCATCCCCGTGTGGGTCAGTTTCCCGGACGAGCCCGGTACCGCCCAATATCGACTCTTCTGCGAGCAGGACACGGAACCGCTCGATATCGACGAACAGATCTTCTTCTCCGGCTATACCGCGGAGGAGCTGTGCGGCATGGTCGGCAAGACGGTCAACGGGGACTTCACTATCGTGGGCGTCGAGGAACCGGAAAAGATGAAGGCCACCTACGTGCGTCCCGTTCAGAAGGCCTACAACCCTGCCGATATGGCCGCCGCGGCCAAGAAGACGGCCGCGGCGAAGCTATCGGGTGACGGCTGTGGCGGCGGGAAGCGTATCTAGTGCGGACCGTTCTCATTGTCGATTGATGGCGGCCTTTCCCATTCGGAAAGGGTCGTTCTCGTTGTCGGACGGTGCGGGTAGCATCTTCTATGTATCTGGCTGACTTGTTTTTGGAGCTGATGGTTTATGGCGGCAAAACAATACGAACTCGATTCGAGCGTCCTCGATTGGTATAGGGACTTCTGCCCGAGGAATAGCTTCCAGGTGTGGACTCGTCCCGATATCACGTTCGCAGACGTCGTCGTGGGCATGGCGAACGGTGTCGATTTGAACGACCTTATCGGTTCCAATAGCGAGATTTTCGGCAACATCGTGCTCGCGAAACTGGCTGAGATCACCGGGGAGAGTTACGAGACCGTTTCAAATGTCTGTCACGAGGGGCCGATGAATAGCGATTTCATCGACGAGGACGAACTGCGCCTCATTGAGGCCGCCAAGCTCGTGATCGAGCCCAGATCTAGGCGAATTTCCACTGTCGATATCGATTTCGGCAAGGCCTTCGCCATCGCAAATCACGCTATGCTGAACGAGGTTATGTCATCCCTTGACGACCCTGTTCTCTACGGTATTGCGGAGCGAGTCCTGCCCAATCTCGAGTGGCGCACCGATTCTATCGCTATCGATGCCATCAATACGGTCTATTGCGATCGCCACGCCGAGCACTACAACCTCGAGGCCGTTCGGAGCCATGCCACCGAGCTGTTCGCGGCCTGCCAGGTCCAGTTGGCGTTCATACAGGCGGACTTCGTTCTTCAAGCGCTTGACTGCGCGAAGCCGACGACGGATAAGATGCATTTCGAATCCGTCTATACCTCTCATCCGTTTTCACGTCGTTATATCTTGGCTTGTTGCCTTGGTGCATTTACTCACCCTCGTTTTGCCGTCGCCAGAGAGGCCGTTGCCGATATCGAGAAGCGGAGCAATGCCAAGAACAGCCCAACTAACATAGTTGCGGCGGCCAAGAAAGCGGCCAGTGCCAACGTGTCGGCCGATGGGGCCGGCAGCGGCAAGCATATCTAGCGCCTTCTTAGTTTCGCCGCGGTCAGATGGCGGCCCTTCCCGTTCGGGAAGGGCCGTTCTCGTTGATGGGCGATGTGGGTAGCATCTTCGGTGTATCTGGCCGACCCTCTTTTTTGGAGCTGGCGAAATGAGCAAGAAGCATTTCAATTTCAAGTCTAGTATCCGCGATTGGTATATCCTGGCCTTTCCATCCGATGAGCTCGGTTACAGGATCAACCCGCTTGCCACCTTTGCCGGCGCCGTGAAATGCATGGCGGACGGAGGCGACATCTATAAGTATCTCGGCGTCGGGGACTCCCTGGTGCGCGAGAACGTATTCTCCAAGATCGCCGCCATCACGGGCGTGGATTACGATGCCGTATATGACCTTTGGCTTCATCATGACGAGGACGAGTGCAGCAGACTGGTCTTCCTCGGCGACCATCCGGACTGCGCCGTTGATCGCGACTGGCGGGAACAGTTCGATGAGGTGGTTTCCCCTTCCGAGCAAGTGCGCTATGACGAGATGCTTGCGGCCGAAGAGCATCGCAAGGCCGAGACGTTCGATTCGCTCATGGAGGTCAACGAGACTCCCATGGACGAGGTGCGAGGCGCCGGGATCGCGTTGATGCTCATGCAGGGCATCGTTTTCGCCGAGATCGCCAAGAAGATCGATGGGCCGAGTGAAGAGCTGGACGAACGCATCGCGACCTTCAACCGCGACCTCAAGCGCCTCTACAACGAACCGCTCCACAAGAAGGTGGAACAAATCGAGAGCCAGGTCGGAAAGCTGGAAGAGAAGGCGGCCATCTACGATGAGATGCGCTATACCGCGGATCATACCGACTCGGCGGATATCCGCATCTCAGAGGGCAGTGCCAGCATGACCGGCGCCCTCATGGCCGCCGCGATGGCGAGCTACGACCTGTCATGCGGCCTTATCGACGATGAGCACATCGGGCGATACGGCGACGTCATCACCGCGCTCGAGGAGCGCATGGGGGTCGGTGCCGGCGGACTCTCCGTCCAGACCGAGGCGGGCGAGCTCATCGCCAACGCCAAGGAGGACGGCATCAGCGTCGGCATCAACATTCCCGGCGGCAAGTGCGCGGATATCGCCTTCGTCGATGCGGACCCGGGTGCCAACGACCTCTACCCGACGCCCGTCCGCGCCTTCACCTACAACGGCCGCGACGAGGAGCCCGATCACCGCACCGACGTGCATCTCGACGGGGACATGGTGCTCGAGGGGCAGTTGACTGCCGAGACCCCCGCACATTTGCCCGTCGACGTCGCCGCTGCTGCCAAGGAGGCCGCCGCCAAGAGCGTCAAGCCCGATGCCGCCGGAGCCGGCGGCATCAAACACTAGGAGGGAGGCATAGCCATGGAAGAGACCTATCAGCTCATCGAGGGCTCGCCGACGCTGCGCGACCTGGACGCGGAGAACGGCTTCCTGTGGTGCCCGTTCGGGTGTATCGAGCGTCAGAACGATCCGGGCATCCTGATCAGCCGTCTAGACGACGGAAGCTACGACGTGAGGCTCGGGATCGGGTTCGACGGCCCCGGGCGATTCGCGGCCGGGGACCCCGATTGGTCCTGGATGGACATGTCCGTGGCCTCCACCGTGGATGTCACCTTCGCTGACGACATGGCGCTCAGCGACTGGATCGCAAACGAGACGACCGCCACCGGCGCCGCTTGGGCGCGATGCTTCAACCCCGGTTGCGGTCCCGACGGCGAGACGTACGACGCAAAGGAGATCACGGCGGCGCTCAGGCGCTTCGAGAGCCCTTCGTATATCGCGCGCGGGCCCATCGAGGATATCGAGAGCCTACCGGTCGGGTACTACTGGTGCCCCGACGCCGTCGACCCCGACCCGTCCTACAACGGCTACCTGCTGAACGTGTTCGCCGGCTTTGACGGCCGTGGGCTCCCGGGCAAGTTCTTCGAACTCTTCGGCGGGGTCACGTTGAACGACGTGCCCACCTTCGGGTTCGACGACGGCTGGGACGGCTCGTGCCTCAACCGCCTCGACTGGTTCGAGGACGCCGTTGGCATGGACCCAGACGGGCTCTCCGCCGGGCTCGTGGCAAACGACATCGAATCCGTCAAGGCGCTCGTCGTGAACTGTCCCGCCTGGATCGAGTGCGCCCCCTCGTACAGCGAGAAGGCCGCCAGAGGCATCGACGATGTGGTCCAGGCCGTGAAGGCGTATCGGGCAAACGCCAAAAGGGTAGATAGGAAGGTAATTCCCGGGCGTATCCCAGAGTGCCTGTTCGAGGGCGCGAGGGCTGCGGCTGCAAATACCGCCGGCGGGGCCGATGGCGGCACCGGGCTCCATATCTAGAAGGGCGATCTGCATGGACTACTTCTCCCGTAAACCCGATTTCCCCACCTTCGAGGATATCTATATCGCCCGCGCGCAGGGTGCCATCGAGCTCGAGCGCCGTGGCGACGAGGTCGCCTGCCGCTTCGGTCCAGACGACCCCGCCTTCATGCTCCCCCGGGGCGCAACCCGGGGCGATATCATCCGGGGCTGCCTTGCCTGCGACGGCATCGTCGGGGCATTGAGGGAAAACGCGGGGATGCGCTCCGCCGCGGCCAGGTGGCTGGACTCGTATTTCACCGAGGTCGCCGAGCGGGCTCCCGTCGGGGAGACCTGCGGCGCCGACTGCCTCTTCGCATGCCATGTCGATATAGACGGCGTCTATGCGCAGCGCACCGGGGACCCGGACGGGCTGCGCGCCTACTGCGACCCCATGGGGGTCGGCTGGAACTACGGCCCGATCTATTACTTCCCGCGTGAGTCCGTCGAGCAGATCATCGGGCAGCTGTGCGAGGACGGGGACGACTTCCCCATCCTGTTCGACGGGGAGAACGTCATCGAGGCCTTCGACGGCTCGCCGGTGCATATGTCGGTGCCCGTCGAGGTGGATGGCGAGCGGGTGTGGACCTGCGGCTACGACTTCTGCTGGGGCGAGACCGTCGCCCCCGATTTCAGCCGCGCCCGGGGACGCTTCCCCGATGCGACCGTGGCCGCCTGGGCGGCCGAGCGGAGCGTGAACGGATCTGATGTCAATTTGGGTATCAAGGAGCGTATGTTATGAACGAGCATATTTCTGTAATGACCGATTTCGGCGAGCTGATTGCCACGCCGTTCGCAGGCGGCATCAGCGTCGATATCAACCTGCCCGATGGGAAGGGCAGCGGGCAGCTCGCCTTCATCGAGGCGGCGCCGGCTGAGCTTCAGGATGACTACCCGACGCCGGTGCATGTCTTCACCTACGACGGGCGCGATTCGGAACCGGTGCACCGGACCGATGTTCACCTCGACGGGGACGCCATGACGCTCGATCCCGTGAAGGGCACGCCGGCGCATAACGGCGCGCAAGCGCATGACGGTGATAGTCGTCCCGCAGATCTCGCCAAGGCCGCGAGCGCGGCGGCAAACCGAACTGCCGGTTCGCATGCGGACGAGGCCGGTAGGCATCAAGCACTAGGGCGTCGATGCCTACCGGCTAACGGATCGTCTTTGCGGGATCGTCTCGGCGGCTGTCGGCTATGCCGGCGGCCGCCGATTTCTTTGCCGCGGCCGCGAGGGTGGCGGGAGATGTCTTCTCGAGGACGACGGCGACATTCCTGCGGGCCTGCTCGGCCCTCTCCAGGGCCTCCGCATACTTGGCCTCCGCGCGGCGCTTGGCGCCGTACAGATCCATGTACTTCGCTGCATTTGCCGTATAGTCTGGCGTCCGGTAGTCCAGTGCCGGCGGCGCGTCGATCGCCTGGAGCTCCGCCGGGCGCCATGTCAGGTTCTTCACGGTATCCTCCAGGACGTCCAGAAACCTCGCGATCATCTCGGCCCCTGGTGAGATATCCCTTTTGTCAAGACGAAAACGCAGGGAAAAACGAGCGGTACGCCCTGCTAGAGGCATCGCGATTCCGAAAGCCCACGAGGGCTTGCAAGGCGTCATTAAGTGTAACTAATTGATTTGCTATGTACCATTCATAATGGTACATTGATAATTGTTTAGTTACATGAGGAGGCAGGGCATGAGGGAGTACGTCGAGAAGACGCTGCACACGAGAGTCGATTGCGAGCCCGTCGACGCCTCGGGGCTCCCCCTCTACCTGAGGGGGCTGTACTCCCTGGAGCGGTGGACCGCCTTCGGCGTGCCGTTCGCCGTGGCCTCCCCCGTCGAAAGCCCGACGGCGAAGACCATGGCGAAGCACCGCGACGCCCTGGAGGCGGCCCTGGGGACCCCCGTGGCCTTCGCCCTCGAGGGCGCCACGGCCTACAGGGTCGGGCGGATGCTCGAGGCGGGCCTGCCCTTCATCGAGCCGAGCGGACAGGTATACCTGCCGTTCCTGGGAATCGCGCTGAGCAGCAGAAGGAGCCACGCGCGCGACAGGCGGCAGACAGACGTTGGCACGTTCTCGCCCCAGGCGCAGCGCCTCGCGCTCATGGCGCTCTACGGCGACCTCGACGGCGCCAGCGTCACCCAGGCGGCAGGCCTCCTCGGCGCGGCGAAGATGACCGCCTCTCGCGCATTCGACGAGCTCGCGGCCGCCGACCCCTCGATTGTCGCCGCCGAGGGGCGGCGGCGGGTGCTGCGCCCCGGCAGGGACAAGATGGCGATGTGGCGTCACTTGGAGCCGCGCATGTCGAGCCCGGTCGCGAGGGAGCACCGCCTGGGCCGCGTGCCCGATGCGGAGCTTCCCCTTGGCGGGCTCTCGGCGCTGTGCGGACTCTCGATGCTGCAGGACGACCCCTGGCCGACTTTCGCCGCAACCAAAGCGCAGGAGCGCACCCTGGGGCTGGCGGCCGACGCGCGCGACACTGGCCTCGACGAGCCAGAGGATCCCGCGTGCGTGGTGCAGGTGCTGCGCTACGAGCCCGTGCCGGCGCCGGGATGCGCGGTCGACCCGCTTTCGGCCATCCTGTCCCTTCCCGCCGACGAGAGGGACGACCCGCGCGTCGCGGGCGAGATCGAGAACGTCTTGAACCGAGTGCTTGGAGGCGATCATGAGGGGAATCGATAAGTTCAAGGAGCGCTTTGCGGGCCACGATGGCGAGTACGTCCTGATCGGCGGCGGCGCCTGCGACCTGCTGTTCGGCGAGGCCGGGCAGGACTTCAGGGCCACCAAGGACCTCGACCTGGTCCTTTTGGTGGAGGCGCTGACGCCCGAGTTCGGCCGCGTCTTCTGGGATTTCGTCAAGGAGGGCGGGTACGAGAACAGGCAGAAGAGCGGCGGAAAGCCGCAGTTCTACCGGTTCTCCAAGCCGGAGGACCCGGCCTTCCCCGCCATGCTGGAGCTGTTCGCGCGCACCGACGTCGACCTGCGCGACGCGGAGTCCGGCCTCATGCCGATCCACATCGACGACGAGGTGTCGAGCCTTTCGGCGATCCTGCTCGACGAGGAGTACTACCGGCTGCTCGTCGAAAACAGGACGTCGGCCGGCGGCGTCGCCGTCCTGTCGGTCGAGGGGCTGATCCCCTTCAAGGCCAAGGCGTGGCTCGACCTTTCCGCCAGGCGGGCGGGCGGCCAGGCCGTCGACGAGAAGAGCGTGAAGAAGCACCGAAACGACGTTTGCCGCCTCGCCACGCTGCTCGCGGGCGGCGAGCACCCCGCCATGAGCGAGGGGGTCCGCGCCGACATGCGACGCTTCCTGGAGGCCTACGAGTCGGACCCCGTCGACCCCAAGGCCCTCAAGATCAAGGGCGTCGGGGCGCAGCAGGTCGTCGAGGTGCTCAAGAGCGTCTACCTGCGGTAGCGCAGCTGTCCGATAGCGCTACCGTGCGGCGTCATCTAGGACGGGCCGCAAGGCGCACCCCGCGTCTTTCATCGCCGCCTACTTGCGCCACACCGCAGCTACCGTGTATCTACTAAGTAGTTACTGGGCGCTACTGAGCAGTCCAGCAGGTTGCGAAGGCTGAGCCATAGTTGGACATCGCGTCGTTGCATTCGAGACAAATGGGGATGCGGACAAATAGTTGGACCGAATCGGTCCGGTTGGGAGTGGAGCCGAGCTGCACGGAGGAGCAGAGGCGCAGGGCCGTCGATATGATCGAGGAGTGCGGCGGGTCGGTGACACGCGCGATGCGCAGGCTGGGATACCCCACGCGCCACAAGTCGAGTGCAACTTTCTCCTTCGGCAAAAGGTCATAGCCGCCCCTCACCTGCGCGAGGTCGCTGAGCCCTGGCTTCACTAGAGCGCGATAGTTCCAGCCGTGAATGCGCTTCTCGAACTCGGCGCAAAAAGCCGGGCGTTCAGGCCTTGGGCCTATAAGCGCCATGTCGCCATCATCTCGGAATACGCTATGCGCTCCCCTTCGGCCATATCCGCGGCCCGCGGGCGTATGGTTATCATGTTGTGGGACGTGGCAAGGTCCTGCTCCGCATACCCCGCGCTCACCACCATGTAGTCCGCGTACTTGTGCCTGGGCAGCATCCTCGGCATCAGGATATCGCCCGCACGCAGGCGGTAACGGTCAGCTCGGCCGCATCGACCCGGATGAGCTCGTCCCCCTCCACCTTTTCCTCCGGCATCAGGATGCCTTCCGTCAGGTCTTTCACTGAGATGCGCCTAAGGGTCACCCCGTCGATGTCGGCGGCCTTCACGCTGTCCCGGGGCATCAGGGGAGGCACGACGGCGAAAAGGTCGCCGACCGTGGCCTCGTATCTCCTCAGCATCCCCAGCATCGACTTCGCATCGAACTTTCGCTCTACGGTCATGTCCTCTCCGAACTGACGGGTCTTTTGCAAAAGGATACCCTCGGCGCGGTGGTGGAGGGGCGCCCCTTCCCGTTTGAACTGCCTCCCATTTCTTGGATACGAGAAATGGGAGGCCCTTTTATGGCTG
>OLQK01001490.1_pt1 | contig 15526 bp, 7 predicted proteins | sample 1672501 | NCBI WGS metagenome assembly OLQK01 (sample SAMEA3136693, study PRJEB25190) | human gut metagenome | biome: human gut; feature: human-associated habitat; material: faeces | place: Austria | collected 2013 | reverse complement strand
TCTTGAGAAACATGCTTACCGGAGTTAATCCGGCTCGTGCAGGCGAAGACTCCTACGGGAAGAGCGAAGCAATAATGATACCGACGAAAGGTACAGGACCACTGCTGAAACAGAGACTGTGACTGTATTTTTACAGCGGGTTGTGCTTCTTGGAAAGGGTAGATATGCTAAATATGTAGCAAGTGAAAGGCTTCTTTAGGTAATTTAATGAGTTGCGCTTGTGGGATGTTCGGCATATGAAGTGCATCAGAGTGCACAGGAATTTCAGAAAGCATACGAAAGCAAGAAGAGCTTTGAACGAACCGAGACTGATGAAGCTGAAGCAGACGGAGAGAAGAAAGCAGAGGAACAGTCTGGAGACAGACCTTATGGCGTGCTCGAACCGGGCAGTGAGTATGAAGTGGACACATACATTGACAATCGGGACAATTCAAATAGATTGTATATTTATGATGAGGCAAAAGAGGTTATGGATCAGATGCTGGACAGACTTCTTTTTGAAGTTCCGGAAGAGTATCATATTGATAGAGATCATTTTTACACATATCTGGATGATTACTACGAAAATACTATATAGGCAATGCGAAAATGACAAGATCAGCAGGGCAGATGCTCTGCTGATTTTTTATCGCAATTTGACGCGAATACATTGTGAGATATGTCAAATTAGTTTATAATAAATTTATGTTTTGTATTCAATCAGGAGTGAAATGGATTCTGGTTGAGAAGAGTGAAAAGTTATGAGGATGGGACAGAAGATGAAGCAAGTATGTAAGAGTGTGCTGAGTGTGATGTTATCAGTTGTTATGTTGATGACCGTTATACTGGTCTCGCAGCCGAAGGAAGTGCAGGCAGCACAGGCGGGAAAGAACAGAGCAATCTACGTAGTATTTGATAACTCGGGAAGTATGTACAAGCCGGGGAATATGGCGTGGTCGCAGGCAACCTATGCGATGGAAGTGTTTGCTGCGATGATGAATTTCGACAGCGGAGATGTGATGAAGGTATTTCCGATGCATCCGGTTACGGTGAATGGCAATGTGGGTACGGACAGAACGACATCCATTACGGTGCAGTCTACGGATGACATTGCGCAGATTCATAATATGTATACACCGGATCCGGAAGGAACACCGTATACACAGGTGAATACGGCATCAGCAGAACTGACTGCACTGTTAGACAGCGGGGCTGCACAGGAAGGCTGGCTCGTAGTGCTGACAGATGGTATATTTGACAGTGATGTGCCGGCAGCAGGTCTGCAAGAGGATCTGAAACAGAAGGCTGCATCCCGGGACAATATGTACGTACAGTTCCTTGGCATGGGAAGCGAAGTCGAGAATGTGCCGGACAGCAATGAGGACGCAGGACTCTATGCATAGAAAGCCGGAGACAGTGCGGCGGTGATCAATGAACTGGCAATTGTAAGCAATCGTATTTTTAAGAGAAATGAATATCCGGGATATAAGGCTGGTAATCCGTTGAAACTGGATGTGCCACTCAGTAAGCTGATCGTATTTGCACAGGGAAGTAATGTAGATATTAAGAGCCTGAAGAATAAAGAGGGTGGCGAAGTCAAAATGGAGAACTGCTACAACGTGTCATGCAGCAGTACGGACGGCGCAGGACAGACTTCTTACGTAACGCAGGTTCCGACGAAAGACACATCATTAAAAGGTGCGGTAGCAGTATTTGCAGATCCGTCTTCATCCATTGTAGAAGGAGAGTATACTCTGAATATAGAAGGAGCAGATTCTATTCAGGTATATTATGAACCAAATGTAGAGTTTGGAGCAGAATTGCTGAAGGGCGGCAAGAAAGTAGATGGAGATACCATTGAAGGAGGTTCGTATCAGGTAAAGGTTGGATTTATCGATCTGTTATCTGGAAAGTTTATTAAGGATTCTAAGCTGCTTGGTAAGCCTGAATATACCTTGACGGTGAATGGACAGGAGTATGGACTGGGTGGCAACGGAGGAGCTACGCAGACGGTTGATATTCAGGCTGATGGAGATGAACTTCAGCTGTCGGCGGATGTTGTGTATCTGAATGATTATATGGATCATGCAGAAAAGACTTATAAGGTATGTACACTTGATATGGAGGTACAGGCGCCGAAGTCTGTGGCATTAAAAGAGATAGATAATGCGGAACCACTGAAGATTACAGCGAAGAAGAATGGCAAGCCGCTGACAAAAGAGCAGTGGGAGAATGCAACGGTAGAACTCGGCACAGTGAATGAGCAGGGAGATACATTTGCGCTGGATTGGGATATCCAGAAAGGCAGTGAAGTGTCTACATGGATTGCAATTCCAAAATATAAAGACGGTAAAATGTTTGAGACCGATACCGGTAAAGCAGAGGTTACAGTTGATGTGTCGACAGAGATTGACGGTAATTCTTATGGCAAGGCGCAGACAGTATCAATGAAGATCAAGGATGACAGAGGCGTGTTGGATTATCTGAAACACTACTGGAAGCAGATTGCGCTTGGTCTACTGCTGCTGATTTTGATTCTGGGATATATCCCACCGTTTAAAAAGCGTTTTCCAAGAAAGATGAAATCGAGACCATCTATTGAATGTACGGCCGAAAAGATTGGGATACGTGATTCGATAGTGAAAGGTAATTTTGAGAAGAATAAGTTATCTGTATTTCTACCATATAAGGCAGAGGTCGGAAGGCTGACATTTTCACCGGCTCCGGTAAAGAAGACTGCGAGGGTGAAGGCTGCAGGAGGCGGAAGTATGATGATCTTGAACACATCGACTTTTGCAGGTAAAGAAGATACGACATTTAACGGAATGTCTATACCGGATAATTACAAAGGACATTACCGTATATCGGCGAGCACGATCATTGTGGTGGCAACACCTGAATTTACTTATACATGTATTCCGAATGTGCAGAGAACTGCAGACGGATCGATCAAAAAGGGTAAGAGGAAATGATAAAGCAATACTTTAGTGAGGAGGAAGACAAATGATTGCACCAACATTATTAGTAGGACTTGGGGGAACCGGTTCCAAGATTGTAAGCCGTGTATCCAAGATGGTTACAGAGGAACAGCGAAAGCATATTGGTTTTGCAGTATTTGATACGGATATCAATGAGCTGCGCGAGATCCGTGAGGCCAATCCGTATATCAAGACAATTCAGACTTCTACGAAACTGACGGTAGGCGAGTATTTGAATATTGATACGCATGCCAGAGATACCTGGTTCCCGGTAAATGGTATTTTGAACAGCAAGTCGCTGACAGAAGGAGCCGGACAGGTAAGAGCGATTTCAAGACTTGCATTAGATACAGCAATTCGTGCCGGTAATATGGAGCCGTTACACAAAGCAATTGAAGAACTGTATAAGTTGGAAGGAGATTCCGGCGAGCAGGCTCTGCGTGTGGTAATTGTAAGTTCACTGGCCGGCGGTACCGGATCCGGACTGATCCTTCCGGTGGCACTTTACCTGAAGAATTATCTGGCAACAAAGTTCCAGGCAAGTGCGAATATTACACGAGGATTTTTTATCCTTCCGGAAGTATTCTATGAAGTGATCCGTGGACAGTCAGAGCGTAACAATCTGCGTTGTAATGCCTATGCGGCACTCCGTGAGCTGGATGCATTTTTGATGAAAGGGGATAAGACCCTGCCTGAGAAATATGACAAGACAGTACGTGTAGAGTTCCCACGCGTAGGTTCTTCCGAAGTAGAAGAATATGATGTAAGACCATATGATTTCTGCTTCCTGTTTGATGCACAGAATACAGAAGGTAAGAAGCTGAACAGCTTTAACCAGTATCTGGATCATGCAGCAAACTGTATTTATTCACAGTCTATCGGACCGATGAATAAGAGAAGCAATTCATCTGAGGATAATACAATCCGTGAGCTGTGTGCACAGAGAGGACGCAACCGTTATGCGGGAGCCGGTTCAGCGATGTTGATCTACCCGACAGAGGACGTAAAAGAATATATTGCACTTAACTGGGCAAAGGAATGTGTATCGAAGCAGTGGCTGGTATTTGATGATATGTACAGAGAACGCTGCATGGCAAATTCGGAAATGCGTGCGCAGGGATTCCATGTGAATGATATCGATCCGTCTATGAGTTATATCGGTTCGATTGAGCAGATGGCAAAACAGAAAGATCCGTTTGCCAAGGCAATTGAGGAGGCCTGCACCATCTATGATGACGGTGGATACAAGAAAGTCAGCGATAAATGGTCTGAGTACGTGGATCAGCTGAAGAAGTTTGTAAAGACCAGCGTGATGACAGGACAGCTGGATCTGGATTCACAGAAGAGACAGGCGATGGGACTGATCAACGATATTGAGGTCGGTAAAAAAGAGGCAAAAGAAGATCTGCAGTCTGCATTTATGGAAGTTGAGAAGTATAAAGATATGGTTATGAGACGGAGCGAGGATTCCGGAAGAACCATCGCATACACCATCTTCCGTGCAAAGAATGATTCGGCAACAAAGGATCGGCTTCCACACCAGATGGAGACATATCTGCGCGATCAGCATGACGCATTTATCCATCCGAATGCAGTCCGTTATTTCCTGTATCAGGCACTAGAACTGATGAAACAGGAAAAGGTATTCGTTGACAAAGAGAATAAGAAAAAAGAGAAGTTCTTTGATGACTTCTATAATATATTTGATGATCCGAAGACGGATGAGACAGAGACCGTGGATCAGCTGACAGAACGTAAGATTGATAAGAAGACGCAGCAGGAGATGAAGGATCAGTTCCGTTATTATCTGAGTGAGGTGGATAAGTACAGAACAAGCAGCGTGCTGGCAGAAGTACTGAGAGAAGGTATTGATTATATTACCAATCTGTGTGATGCGTTCCAGACCTTCTATGCATCTTTCGAAGATCGCATTGGCAAACTGGACAGAAGAATCAATTCTCTTCTGAAAAAATATGTGAATACAGCTGGTAAAACTACACGTTATGTGTGTGCATCGGCTAACTGCTTTAACAGACTGCTGAAGGAAATGCCATATACCGGCAATACGATTACGATTGATAAGGAGCTGGCAGAGGACATTTATTCAAAAGTTCGCGGATATTCCATGATGAAGGACAAACCGGAAAATGGCGGATACTTCGAGGAATTATTCGAAGATGGAATTATCGGATATTTTGAAAAATCTCTGATGGAGATTTACGGTACAACGGTAAATATGGATGTACTTTCAGCACTGGAAAGAGAAGCTAAGTACGAGGCCAATGAATATGATTATGGACGTATAGAACAGTATGTGCGCCGTGTGATCGTAGAGACCAGAAGTCTTTCTAATCCATTTATCGAAAGACCGCTTGGCGAACAGAGGGAACCAATCGCAGCCTGCACATACAGCAAGCAGCTGGATCCGAAGGACGATTCTCCGAGATCTATGCTGATCGCTCAGGAGCTTGGCAATTACGGTGGCAATCCGGATGAAGATATTCCGTTGAATATGATCATGTTCTATCAGGCAATCTACGGGCTGCGTGCCAATGGTCTGTCCAAGTTCGCTCCGGGAAGCGAAGCAGACGGAAGATGCGAAGGTGAGTATTACAAGGCATATTATGAACTGATCAGCCAGATTAAGCCGAAGTCAGATAAGACACCGGTGATCACTCCGCATATCGACCGTAAATGGCATATCATTACCTGTCTGCCGGATCTGGATGACGAGAATCAGGAACGTCAGGAGAGAAGAATTTATCGTGCATTTATTCTTGGTATGATCTTCAATCTGATCAGTTACCGGAAAATTGCAGAGGGCAAATATCTCTACAGACTGCAGTTAAATGGTATTGATACCGAAGAGTTTGTGGTATCGAATGGTACACCTTGTGATCATTACTATGAAGTGCTGGATGCGCTGATCATTAATCCGGTCGTTGTTAAGACAATCCTGAATTATATGGATAAGAAGTTTACGGCAGAGAAGAACAGCGCCGGTAAGATTACAATTGAGAACAGCCTTCTGATGAAGCATATCGGTAAGTTAAAAACAGATGAGTTTAAGAAGAGCGGACTGACAATCTTTGACCTTGCGTTGCTGTTGAAGGTATCTACACCGGCGGCAGAATTTGATAAGAAGGTCGGCAAAGATATCATGAGAGAGAGCCTGCAGATGATCTACGAATACATGAGTACCATCGTGCTTGGCGATGATCTTGACTGGATATATGGCAATTTCGTATTTGACCAGGTAAAAGCATTCGATAAAAATGTAGACTGGTATTTTGCAAACTGGAGAGACGATTTCAGCGATTACGTAGATGATCTGATGCAGATCGCAGCTAATGAGCTGGAGAACAAGGAACAGGAGAATCTGTGCGAGAAGATGCAGGAACTGATCGAGAACGCCAGAGAGAGACGAGAATAATTAGCAGAATATAAAGGCGGTGAAAGTAATGCATACAGTGATAATACTGAGTAAGCACTCATCGGATCTGCTGAGAGAATACCGCTATCTTTTTCAACCATTTGTGGATAAGGGAGCCATTAGTTTCTGTGACTGGAATGAATCCGGAACAGACCTTGAAACGTCTGTCCCGGATCTGTACAAACAGATCAGAGGAAAAGTTGACTGGAGGACTGTAATCGTAAGTGCAGAGCCTGTCTATGGCAATCGGAAAGGTCCGGTGCCGGATGAGAAGAATCCATTTGATTTTCCGGCAGAGGCTGCAAAAGCAGCGGAGGATGCCGTGCCGCAGGATAGTGCGATACCATTGGTGCGTCTGACGCATATGATCTGTGGATATCCGGCAGCGCCGGTTAAGAATTTTGAAGAAGCTTATGAGTATGTGGATGTAGAGACGGGAGTGACTCACAGAGTAAGAGCTTCCGAACTTTCCAGAGAAGAGTTCTATGCCCTGTCAGAACAATACCGTGACGGTCTGCGTCCGATCTATCTGCAGGAGAGAGTATCGGAGGAAGCAGAAAAGGCGAGAAAGGCACTGGAAGAAAAGTATACGTTTTCTGATGTGCGTCCGCAGGAAGTCTACCTGTTCTCTCTGCGCAGACATCCGGATGATGAGAATTATATCTATGAGTCATGGAAGTCTCCGTTTGAGATGGAGAGTTCTGATTTCAGCCGGAGAAATAACTATCCGGGCATCTGCCGTTTTATCTGCGGCGATATTACGAATCCGGAGAACAGCCGCTATACCAGAGAACTGGTGGAATTCTGGATGGGCATACTGACGGTGGCTGTGAACCATATACCGGCCAGCATCCTGCAGGCATATAAGCTGTACCGGATGCAGATCGAGGTGTCAAAAGAAGAACTGGGAGAGACATTGAACCAGCATCTGAATAAAATGGAAGCAGCGTCTGCGTTTGTACAGACGAGGCTCGGTATGAAGCCGGAGAATGCATTTGAGGATGGTGCCAGGATTGTTGAAAAGCAGCGTATACCGGTAATCTTCACAGAAGTATCCGGAAAAGATCTGTATATTTCGACAAAAGATATCGGGCTTAGCAGAGACTGTCCGGCAGATGAACTGATGTATTGGAATACCAGTGTGCGCGAAAAGTCGGATAATGTGGAACGATATCTGAAGATGCCGAGACGGGCGGTAGACCGTGCGGCGGCGCAGGTGAAATCTCGTGCAGAAAGCTTTTTTGATGAAGAGTACGAACTGGATCGCTTTCAGATTGAAGAACTGGAAGAAGAGCTGGATACGCTGGAACTGCAGATACTGACCAGCGATACCAGAAGTACAGTGGATGGAAAGCAGATTCAGAAGAAGGTTAATGAGATTGACAGGAAGGTGAAAAAAGACATTGCGGTGCGGATGCGCCGAGGTGTTGTGATCAGCACAGGAGTGTTAATTCTGCTTGTATATCTGATGGGATATATTCCGTATATGTTCAACTCGCTTCGTAATGGAGGTGGGGCATTTGCGGGAGCACTTGGCATAAGTCTTGGAGCGACGTTGATTGTGGCAATCGGAGGAATCGTTGCCTTGGTTCTTCTTAGAAAGCAGATCGTGGCAAGTATGGAGCGGTTCAATGATCTGATGCGTTCAGTAGTTAATAGTGTAAATACTTCTGCGCATAAGTATGAGGAGTATTTTTCAACCCTCTGTACTTATATGAAGGCACAGTCTATCTATGCAGGGGTCACAAAGCGCAAGGATGCGGTGTCAGCACGAGTGCAGAAGCTTCGGACGCATAAGCAGGCACTCAGGACAACGATCGCAAGAGATGAAGAGTTGGCGGCAGCGTTTGGTATTCGAAGAGCGGCAGCATTTGAAAAGAATGTAACCAGATTCTTTGATGAAGATAAGGTGCCAAAGGATAACAGGCTTTACTATTATGAAATAGACGGAGGGAAGACAGAGATTCCGCTTAATACAGCGGGAGATATGATCTGGGCTCCGTACAAATTTATTGCAGGTCTTAAGATTGAGAGAGAAGATCTGTATGAGGATGTGAAAGGAGAAGAGTCATGACAGGGATAATGCAATTGATCAAAATTATACTCTGTACAGCATCTTTCATACTCCTCTGTACAGCGAGTCTGAAGATTAATCTGAATGAGTCGGAACGTGCAAGGCAGTTCCCGATGCCGGTAATTGCATTTGTGTATTGCCTGGTCGTGCTGATCTTTTTGAATGGGATCTATGGTGTGACTACAGAATTGGTTGCATATGGAGTTAAGACGCTTCCGGCACTTCGACAACTGAAGCTTCAGAAGTATCTGGTATATCTGGTGAATCTTCTGATGGTGGCAGGATTCCTGATCGTGAAGTTGATTGCGCTGCATGTTCTGAAAAAGAAGCATCACGCAGCAGAAGGATTGATTGAAACAGCCTGTGGCTGGTGCTATGAGTATGATAAAGAGCTGGATAAATGGTTTATAAAGCCGGAATATTCACAGATTCGGTTCATGTGGAAAGGCATCTATTATACGGCGGTCGGCGTGTCGGCATTTGTGTTTGTGCTGTCACAGTACTTTCCGACGTTTGCGGCATTCCGGTCGGTATTTTATCCGGTATTTGGATTGATCGTGCTGGGCGAAATGATCTGCTTTTTGTCCGGTCTTACCAAGAGACAGTTTATCGGGGATATCCTCGGTGAAGATGAAGATGCTTACAAGGTGGCCAATTATGGCCTTCTGCGCGATGTGCTGAAGACTCTGTTTGGCAAGCATGTATTATATGATACGACAATCGATAATGGTATTGGTGTTCCGGCAGCATTTGAGACGCTGGAAGAGCTCTGCGAGAGCAAGGATGGCGCATCAGCGAATCTTGGCAGATATTTCCGGGCGCTGAAGGAAAGCGGCAAGGACATTGATCCGGGATATGTAAAGAGCTGCATTAAGCTGATGAAAGGACAGAGCGTATTGTTCTGTAACCCATTTTACCGGGATCTGACAGATTATCTGATGATTCCGATGACGAGACAGCTGATGAAGAATCGGAAGACTCTGGTGGTCATGGGTAGAGACTCCTCCACGGATGATGTGAAACTGTGGCTGGAGCAGGGAATCATAGAACAGATCAATACGGACAGCCTGTGGAAAGTAGAAGTACTGAACACGGCTGTGACGAATGCTGATATTGGGATTCTGAAATTCAGTGATCTGTTTAATTTTGAAATACAGCAGAGGAATGCAGAGTTTTTTGAAAAAGTCGGATTCGTATTTATTGTAGAACCATCGAAGCTTCTGGCGACCGGACAGATTGGATTGAATCTGCTGGTTGGAAGATTTCATAAAGAAGTGCCAGTTGTGTATGCTGCTTGTGACCGTAACTGTGACGGGCTGGTAGATGCGTTGTCGCATACACTTCGTACGAATATTACAGAAGTATCGGCAACCAGCCAGAGTGCATCGATCACATCGATCATGTGTTGGGATGCGGACGGCGAATACATGCACCACAGAATATTCTCCAATATTTCCCGATATATGGGTATCGGTACAGAGATTAATTCGGTAGCATTAAAATATCAGATCGCGAATACCAGATGGTTCAGTGGTGATAAATTCCCGGTTCTGGATATGAAATGGATCGCAGGACAGTATTATAAAAAGATCTGTGGATTTGCAGATCTTCCGGTAAGCCAGGAAAGCTTTAATAAAGCATTTCAGGTGGACTCCAATCTCTGGAGTGCAAGGTCGCAGGAAAATGCGTTTCTGGTTGTGGAAGATGAATTCCAGAATCTGTTCGAGATGGTGCGCCTCTATGCGACCAGAGCAAAACAGCAGGGATTTATCAATGTGGTCAGCGAGAATTATCTGCTGAGAGACTATATGTTTGCGAATGCAAAGACATTTCTGGCAGACCCGAAAGCAGTACCGACTATCGTGGCAGATTATACCAGGTCAGAGCGTAATACCGTGTTAAAACTCCTGATGCGTATGGCAGGTGAACCGGTATGTGAGGATGATATTGCAGAAGCATTCATGGTAAGCGGTATTGTGTATGATGAGGATACACCGGCAGATACATTGAAAGAGCTGATCTATAAGCATTGTAATATTGATGAGATTAATATCCGGATACATTTCCGGGATGAACTGATGGAAGACGGACTTCGGACCATCACCAGAAAGTATTATGAGATCGAAGAACATACAGAGATCGCTGAGTTTGTCAAGAATCTGAAGAATGCATATTATATTGCAGAGGATGAAAAGGAGAGACATATTATATCGGTGCGAAGCTGTACGGACACATTTTCCAGGCGCTGATTCCTGGGCAGTTTCTGACTTATGGGGGCAAATACTATGAAGTGCAGTCGATCACACCGCGCAATGGCGTAGTTGTAAGAAGAGCAGCCGACCATATTACGGGGCGTAAGTATTACCGTCAGATTCGTCATATTGCGATTCGTAACTGGCAGGATGATACCAGCGTGGGCGGTCAGAAATCACTTGGGGATATCCGTATTCTGAAAGGATATTGTCAGGTAGAAGTGCAGACAGACGGATATCTGGAAATGCAGGATTACCATGATCTGAAAAATGGCCGTCATATCTATGTAAGCAGTATTCCGGTGCGTTCATATCGCAATAAACTGGTGATGAAAGTGGTATTTCCGGGAGCATCTGAACGGATCCGTTATACGATGGCACTGATGCTTAATGAGATTTTCCGCACAACTTATCCGGATGCATATCCATATATCTGTGCGGTGACTCCATTCGGTACGGAAAGTGAGATTCCGGAGAATCTGAAATATGCGATGTATTCAATGGAGAGTGAATCTGAAGAACCGGGCATATACATTGTAGAAGACAGTGAGATTGATCTGGGACTGATTACCTCTGTGGAGCGTAATCTGGAGCGATATTTTGAGATTATCACGGAACTTCTGGGATGGCATGAGAGAAAGATGAAAGAGCATCCGAAGAAGGAGAAACCGGTCGAGAAGTTTGTGCCGGAATTCCCGGAACCGGAGGAACGCCCGGAGGCAGAGCAGACGGCAGAAAAGAAGAAAGGCATTGTCCAGAAGATTAAAGAGAAGCTGTCTGGAAAGAAACAGCAGGCAGAGGTGCAGCCGGCATGGAATGACGAGGAGCCGGAATTTACATATTCTGAGGGCGAAGAGCAAAAACCGGATCCGGAAAGTACAGAGACGAAAGAACCGGAGCAGCTCGTGCAGGACGATCAGGAAAACCATGAACTTACGGAATATCAAAAGCACTGCTTCCTGAAATATGGATATGATGAGATTGATGGTTTCCTGGATTTCGCAGGCACGACAGCATATCTGGCGGCATATGGCTATGACCATAACCCACTCCAGCAGGTGCGCGATAAGGAAAAGGCAGCGCAGGAATATATCAGGGCATATGATCCGGATAAACTTGGTGCTCATTTCTGTGATTTCTGTGGCGTAGAGATTGCAGGCGGTGAGTATGATGTGCTGAAGGATGGCAGAGAGCGGTGCAGCCACTGTTCTTCAACCGCACTGCGGACAGGGGAAGAATTCAAAGATGTGTATAAGATGGTACTTCGCAATATGGAGATCTTCTATGGTATTAAGATCAATGCGGCGATTAAAGTACGCATGACAGATGCGAGGACGATCGCAAAGCATTTTGGTGAAGACTTTGTACCGACACCGGGTGTGGATGGAAGAGTGCTTGGATTTGCACAGAAAGATGCGTCCGGTTACAGTCTGTATATTGAAAATGGCTCGCCGAGGCTCGCTGCTATGGCAACGATCGCTCACGAACTGACTCATATCTGGCAATATCAAAACTGGGATGATAAGAAGATCATAGAAGCTTATGGGGCACAGAATCGTCTGGAAGTATATGAAGGTATGGCGAAATGGGCCGAGATCCAGTATCTGTTGTATCTGAATGAGACTGCTTACGGAAAGAGAGAGCAGGTTCGAACGATGATGCGGAAAGATGAGTATGGAAGAGGATTTATTCAGTATATGAAGAAATATTCTCTGTCTTATCAGCAGGAAAAGAAACGTACACCGTTTCAGGAATTTCCGCCGCTGTAAGAGATGGACAGCAGGAGCGGAGCATGCACTCATAAAGAGGCATACTCCGCTTTTACTGCATTACATATGATGGGGCTTGGGGCAGATACCATCAATTAATCAGGGAGACTTAAGGAATGAAAAAAGGGTTATCAGTTATTAAATATATATTGTTATCATTGGTGCTGTTTTTCGGCGGTGTAATGATAGAAGTGTCACCGACGGATTTTGTTAAGGCGGTTACACAGGATGTGAAGGATCTGACGCCGGATCAGAAGGATGACCCGGATAAGGCGAAAGATGTGCAGGATCAGGCACAGGCAGATGATAAAGATAAAGAAAAAGAACCGAAAGAAAATTACCTGAGATATTATTATTCTCTGCTGGATGGTGCAGAGAAAAATTGTTATGACAAAGTGTGCGATGCAATAGAAAATGAGGAAGCATCCGTTGAGCTGGAAGGGATCGATAAGGATCAGCTGGCGCGGATCTTCCAGAGTGTGTATCTGGACTGGCCGGAGTATTTCTGGCTAGATTGTCTGCAGTATACATACAATACAAACCCGACAGGGGTGATCTTGAATTTGAATTATAATTATACGGGTGCAGAGCGTGAAAAGAGAGAGGCAATCGTAAAGCAACAGTCAGAAGAGATATTGGCAGGAGTGCCGGCTGGCGGTTCGGATTACGATAAGGTGAAATATGTCTTTGAGACGCTGGTAGACATGACGGAATATGATCTGTCTGCCCCGGATAATCAGAATATATATAGTGTATTTGGTAACTGGACAACGGTGTGTGCGGGATATGCAGGAGCTACGAAGTACCTGCTTGACCGGGCAGGCGTGGATTGTATCTGGGTAACAGGAACCGGAGGTGGCGGACCACACGCATGGAATATCGTGAAATGTGATGGACAGTATTATTACGTGGACACTACCTGGGGAGATCCAGGTTACCGGGAACTGCAGGGAGAAGATGTGACGAAAGATTTTGTTGCATATGAATACCTGTGCTGTTCCGGGCAGATGCTGAATCAGACACATACGCCGGATAGTACTTATCCGCTGCCGGAATGCACGGATACTTCTCTGGAATATTATCGGATGAAGGGCAGATATCTGGAAACGGCAGATGCCGGAATGACACTGGATATTATGAAACAGGCCTATAATGATGGGAAAAAATATATAAAGATTCAGTATGCAAGTAATGATCTGATGAATCAGATTATGGAACAGCTGAAAGGCGATCTGTCACAGCAGATGATGGAATATATGCAAGCACAGAGCGGACAGGAGCCAAAAGAAACGCGATGGGAATATCAGCCGGCCAGCAGTGTGCTGATCGTGTACTGGGAGTAGAGAGATGAGAAGAGCAAGAAAGAAGCCGGTTAGGGTAAATGCGTACAGACTGGGAGAACAGAGTGAAGGGCTTGACAGACTGATAAAAGAAGGCCTGGTAAGTCAATCAGATGACGGAACCTTTGAAGTACATACAATGGAAACGAAAGATGAAAAGGGGGAGACAGCGCATGCAGGAGACTATGTGAAGCTGGATGCAGCCGGCAGGCCGTACCCCAATAAGGCAGAGTTCTTTGAAAAGAATCACAGGCATATAGATGGTGATCAGTACGAGCAGTTTCCAAAAGACCGGGAAGTCTGGATGATGGGTGATGCAATGTGCCCGGAGGTTGAGTTCCTTATAGAGCAGGGAAGACTGGAACTTCATAAGGAAGATCCGGAACATTATTTTCAGGGAACCGGATGGGGTACAAAGCTTACCGCATCCAGTGATGCGGTGCTTGTATTCTATGAGATTAAGCGGAATGCCGGTGGAAATATCGTGGATGCTGAGTTTAACTTTGTAGACCGGGAGATGTTTGAGAAGACTTATGAATTGATCCGGGATAAAGAGCCGGTCAGGTATGATGCATTTATCAGTTACAGTCACAGTGAGCCGGATGCATTTGTGGCGGGAAAGCTGCATAGCATGCTGGAGCATTATAAGGTACCGAAGAAGATTCAGGAAATCAGCGGTAAGAAAAAGATTGAACGGGTATTTCGCGACAGAGAGGAACTTCCATTGTCTGCAAATCTGGCAATGGGTATCTGTGAGGCACTGGAAAATTCGGAATATCTGATCGTTATCTGCTCACCGAGATCCGTGAAGTCGGAATGGGTACAGCGGGAGATTGAGACATTTCTGCTGACGCATACGAAGGACAAAGTGCTGACACTGCTGGCAGAGGGTGAGCCGGAAGAGGCGTTTCCGGATAGCTTGTGTTATGAAGAGAAAATATTGCATCGACCGGACGGTAAGGCAGAAACAGTTCGTGAACGCATCGAGCCGATGGCAGCAGATGTGAGAGGTGTCGATCACAGAGAGATAGAGAAAAAGCTGAAGGAAGAGTTTTTAAGAATATTAGCGCCGATGCTTGGCTGTACTTATGATGAGCTGAAGCAGAGACACCGGGATTACATGTTCCGCCGTGTGATCGCGGGTGTGAGTGCGGCAGCGGTGTTGGCAGTCGGAGTGACCGCATTTACACTGTATCAGGCAGCAAAGACGGAAACACAGTATCAGGAGGCGAGGCGCAATCAGGCAAGATATTTTGCCGGGATTTCCGGGGATCTGTTAGACAGCGGTGACCGAATGGGTGCGCTTAAAACCGTAATGGCGATCACGCCGGACGATCCGGATGCTGATGAACCAGTGGTGCCGGAGCAGATGTATGCATTGAACCAGGCACTGTATTCTTATCAGCACACGGATACAATCGTGGACTATAAGACAGATCGCTCTTATGAACTGGATGCGCAGGTACAGACACAGGATGGGGATCAGGAAGAATACCTGAGCCCGGACGGAACGGCATATTTTTGCCTGGATCAGCAGGGAACAGCGTATGTACTGGATGTGGAATCAGGTGCCTGTACATGGAAGATAAATCCGGGCAAATTAAAAGGGTATGATGGCGGTGCATTTCAGTACATCGCACCTATATCAGACAGCCGGGCGGTTGCAGTGTCTCGGGAAGAAATCTTGTTTTTGGATTGGAA
>OLQK01001475.1_pt1 | contig 15585 bp, 9 predicted proteins | sample 1672501 | NCBI WGS metagenome assembly OLQK01 (sample SAMEA3136693, study PRJEB25190) | human gut metagenome | biome: human gut; feature: human-associated habitat; material: faeces | place: Austria | collected 2013 | reverse complement strand
TCAAGGGAATCCCTATTACAGAAAAATTGGAAATAGTTGTACAAAAATCTAACGAGTTTGGCGTTAAAACAGAGTATCAGTGGTATCAAAATAGAGTAAATTCAACGCAAGATGGAATATTAATATCTGGAGCGACTGAAAATACATATAGTCCAGAAATAAAAGAAACAGGAATAACTTACTATTACTGTAAAGTAAAAACAAATATTCTAGCATATATAAATGGTGATGGTGTAAAGATATCGAGTGAAGAGATCTGTTCGGATATTGCCTGTGTCACCGTCACAGAAGCTCCTCTCCCATGGGAGGGAAACGGAAGTGAAAGCTCTCCATATCTCCTTAAGACAGCTTCAGATGTAGAAGCACTGCGGGACAAAGTAAATACAGAGGGATTTTCCTTTGAAAATACATACTTCCAGCTTACGGAAGACATCACCCTGCCAACTGGATGGAAGCCTATCGGTGTGACTAAGGATGGAAGGAAAGACCTGAAAAATGGCGAGAACCTTAATGCATTCAGCGGTATTTTTGATGGAAATAACCATACTGTAACAGTACCGGAGGGCGGGCTGCCTCTCTTTGGTTATGTCCGTAATACAAGGATCCGTAACCTGAACATCTATGGAAAGAAGATTGCCGGTTATGGCCTTGTCAATAACTTTGAAGGTGTGGGACTTTCCGGAATGGCAGTTGAGATCGACAATGTTACCCTGAAAAGTGGTTCCAGTACCCTGAAATCCGGCCTTCTGGGTGCTAATAAGACGATGAGCCCTTATGCCGGATGTTCTTCAGCCTTTGAGGCAACGGTACGGAACTGTACGATTGAGAAAGATGTTGTCATCGGATATGACAGAAATGAGAATGAGATCGGGGCCATTGCCGGACGTATGCAGGGTACAGTAGAAAACTGTGTAAGTTATGCGATCGTTTACGGAACCAGTTATGTAGGCGGTATTATCGGAACCAGGGACAATGCCATGGGCAACTGCTCTGTGATCGGCTGTAAATTTTATGGCACCGTAGAGGCTTCTGGTGAAGTGGCTGGTGGTATTGTGGGCGGCGGTTATGACAATTCCACAGCTCCGAACGGATGCAAGATAACTATCAACAGCTGCAGTTCAGAGGGAAGCATCACCGGTTCTGACAAGGTGGGAGGAATCCTTGGTGGAGACCTCTATGTGGCACAGACCTGGAACAACTGCACTTATACCTTTAAAAACAATTCCTTTACAGGAAAGGTACAGGCAACAAAGGCAGACGCAGCATATGTAGGAGGTATCATTGGTTTTTATGACAGCCTGAACCGGATCGATGACATCACCAACAATTATTATGCAAAAGACTGCGGGGCAGATAAAGGAATCGGTTTTGTAAGATACATTGATACCAACTGTCTGACCCATGAGACGGCAAGCGGAGCCACTTATGTCAATACAGAAAAAGAAACCACCAGCTGCCCGAAGGTGGAAGGCTGCGGATGGCAGACCGGATATAACCGGACGGATGATCCACTGGGGGCAGACCAGGAAAAACTGGTCTCTACAGAAGGCCTGCGTGTTTATGTGGATTCCCTGGAGCTGACTGGTGATTACCGGACAGAGTTTTGCCTTGGGGAGGACCTGGATCTCAGTGGAATGAAAGTGGTTGCTGTGATCAGTGACGGAACCAGACAGGAGCTTTCGCTGACAGATCTTACCATAGAGGGATATAACAAGGATAAACGTGGGGAACAGAAACTGAAAATTTCCTATAAGGAAGCATTCGTGGAACTGACCGTTAAGGTATTGAAAAAAGATGCCGGTACGATCACGGTAAGCTTTACGCTTCTCGGAGACTCTGTTCATGGCAGTGCAAAGGAGGATCAGGAACACACCCTGCGAAAAGGAAATCTGGATACCTGGATCGCAGCAAAAGATTACACGATCGATGGAAATGCCAACGTCCTGGAACTCTTAAAAGAAGTGCTGTCCAAAAATGGAATGAGCTGCCGCACATTAAGGGATGAGACCTACATTGCCGGAATCACGAAGGATGGTCAGGAGCTTGCAGAATTTTCCAATGGACAGAACTCCGGCTGGATGTATACCTTAAACGGAATCCATCCGGACCTTGGAGTAAAAGAGCAGTACCTGGAAGACGGGGATGAGATCATCTTCCATTATACGGATGATTATACCCTGGAGCATGACCATGTATGGGACAGCAAATGGACATCTGATAAGACCGCTCACTGGCATGAGTGTGTTGCCATGTACGGAAAATGTGACATCACGGATAATACGAAAAAGGGTGGCTACCAGAAACATTCCTATGGAAAAGGAAAGCAGATCAAGGCTGCTACTTATAAGACAACCGGACTGATGAGATATACCTGCCAGGTCTGCGGGTACGAAAAGACGGAAACGATTCCTGTAATTGCACATACGCATAAATACACCTGGAAAACGTCGGCAAGAGCTACGGTATTCCGTCCGGCGAAGCAGGAAGGAACCTGTTCCCTCTGCGGTAAAAAACAGACACGGAACTATGGAAGCAAATTAAAGGCAACTATAAAACTGAACGTATCCTCCATTACCCTGAAGCGGAAACAGGCCACCACAAAGGTGAAGGTTTCCATGGCATACGGGGATTCCATAAAGTCCTGGGCTTCCAGCAACAAAAAGATCGTGACCGTTGATAAGAAAGGAAAGATCAAAGCCGGAACCAAAACAGGAACGGCAAAGATCACCGTTACCTTAAAGAGTGGAAAGAAAGCGACTCTGAAAGTAAAAGTCCAGACTGCAAAGGTAAAGACTACGAAGATCAGCGGCCTCAAGAAAAAACTGACCATCAAGAAAGGAAAGAGCGTTACTTTAAAACCAGTGGTCAGCCCGATCACTTCCCAGGAGAAAGTGACCTACCGTTCTTCCAACAAGAAGATTGCAACAGTCAGCTCGAAGGGCGTGGTTAAAGGCCGGAGAAAAGGAACCGTTACCATCACAGTTAAATCTGGAAAGGTGACAAAAAAGATAAAAATTACAGTTAAGTAAACAGAGTAAGGGTGTAAAAGGTATCAAAAAGCAAATAGTGTTTTTGGTACCTTTTCATCCGATAGAGGATAATTATGAAGCAACTGAAAAAAATATATTGGAAACGGATCGGGGTAATAGGAATCAGCTGTTTTATGCTTTTGTGGAGCTGTCTCCTTACGGGCTGTGGAATCGGAAAAGGGGATTCCGGAAAACCTGCTGCCTGTACCATTTCGATAGACTGCCAGACGATCCTTGACAATATCGGTGATTTAAAAGAAACCAAAAAAGAATTTGTCCCGGAAGACGGCTGGATACTTCCGGAAATGGAAGTTAAATTTACTACGGGCGATACCGTATTTGACATCTTAAAAAAGATCTGTGGGGAAAAGAACATCCAGCTCTCTTCCAAATATACCCCGTTATATAAAAGCTATTATGTGGAAGGCATCAATCAGCTTTATGAATTTGACTGCGGAAAAAATTCTGGCTGGATGTACAGTGTAAATGGAGAGTTCCCGAATTATGGGGCTTCCAGTTATAAGCCCAAAGATGGGGATAAGATTGAATGGAAGTATACCTGCAATCTTGGAAGTGATGTTGGAAACCCATACAAAGATAAGAAGTAAAGAAATTGTGAAAAATAGTTAAACTGGTATGAGATAAAGACCAGAAACATTGGCGAACATTGACAGAAATAAGGCGTATCGTTATAATTAGAATAACAAAAAAATTGAGCGTGGTTCGGCTGATGGCAGCCGATTTAAGGAAATCCGGTGCGATTCCGGAGCTGCTTTTCCCTGTGTGAAATGTATCGAATGAAAAACGCCTTATGAAAACATTTTGAGCCAGTATATCCAACACGTCAGGCAAAGAATACAAACATGTAAAAGATATACAGTTTTTATTATCCGAACGTTGGAAAGGAGATCATATGCGCTCACAAAATGATAAAGCAACATGGAGTATTTTACGGTTTGATCACCGTACATTTACCGCGCAGCTCGCCCGGATGCAAAAAGTGAAACCGGTGACAGAGATACCTGATAAGTATATTTATATTGATGATTACTGCTTTAAAGGTGATGGAAAAATAAAAGAAGTCATCCTGCCTTCTAGCTGCAGGATTATAGGCAGGGAGGCTTTTGCAAGTTGCCAGTTCCGCAAGCCGGTGATATTTCCGCAAACTTTTCTGGAGATAAAGGAGGGGGCTTTTGCTGAGAATCACTCTCTAAAAGAGGCTACATTCCCTGCATCAATGGAAGCAGTGGGGGCGTATTGCTACAAAGGATGTACAGCCCTTAAAACAATAAAATTTGAAGCAGATTCTAAATGTCTGAAGATTCCGGAGAGTTGTTTCCATTCCTGCACACAGTTAAATAAAGTGGTATTTCCGGACAAAATAAAGAGTATAGAAAACAGAGCCTTTGACCGTTGCAAGGAATTAACGGAAATTACGCTACCGGATACACTGGAAGAAATTGGTCTGGAAGCCTTTTACTTCTGTGGCTTTGAAACCATAGTCTTACCAAAAGAAATTAAAAAATTAGATCAGAGGGCCTTTTTCGGATGTAAGAAATTGAAAGAGGTATATATTCCGGAAAATATCATGTATCTTGGAGAGGAAGTCTTTCATGGATGCAACCGGCTGGAATATCTGGAGATACATCATGATCCTGAGCATATTGGCTCAAAGATCGTGAACAAAAACTGCACGATACGTTGCAAAAAGGGAAGCAAAGTGGATTTGTACTGTGAAGAGCAGGGATTAAAGAGGGAGTACATTTAAACGTGTTATCAACAAATAAGACCGAGAAAAGAAACAGACAGTCTGCGGATCAATCCATCATTGATGCTTTTTCCACATGCCATCCATTTTTGAATTTTTTTTATTTTGCTGTAGTACTGTTATTTACTATGTTTAATCAGCATCCCGTCTTTATCTGCATTTCTTATGCGGGTGCTTTGTCTTATTCCATCCTTCTGCTTGGAGGAAAAAGGACACTTAGGCAAAGCTTTCTCTTTACCCTTCCCAGTCTTTTGATCGTGGCTCTTCTGAATCCACTTTTCAATCATTATGGAGTCACGATGCTATATTATGTAGAAAGCAGTGGAAACTGGATCACTTTGGAGGCCTTAGTCTATGGAGTAGTCCTTGGAGCGGTCATGTTCGTAGTGATCCAGTGGTTTTCCTGTTATAATAAAGTTATGACAAGTGATAAATTTATTTACCTGTTTGGAAGGCTGATACCGGCCCTTTCTCTGATCCTTTCCATGGCACTTCGCTTTGTCCCCAGATTTACGGGGCAGCTTAAAGTGATCCGGAACGGTCAGAAATCTATGGGAAGGGATGTTTCAGAGGGCAGTCTTTTTAACCGTATCCGTGCGGGCTTTAACATGCTGTCGATACTGGTTACGTGGGCTTTGGAGAATGCCATAGAAACTTCGGATTCCATGCGGAGCAGGGGATATGGATTAAAAGGCAGGACTGCTTTTTCCATTTACAAATTTACGAAGAAGGATAAAAGCCTTCTGGCAGTGATGGCAGCTTTATTCCTTGTATTTGCCACTGGCTGTATGAATGGGGCTTCTTATGCAAGTTATGATCCCCGTATTTTACTTGCTGGTTTTACCATTCAGGGGCATCAGGCTCCGGTATCTGTTCCAGTAGTTGAAGCAATGCTTACATACATCTGCTTTGCATGTTTTTGTTTCCTTCCGGTGATCCTGGATGTGACGGAGACCATCCGTTTTGCCAGAAGCCGGAAACATTGTGAAACAGATCTGGATATGACTTACAAAAAAATCTACGAAACTCTGGAACAGGAAGGATAATGATTATGAATCTTGTAGAAGTAAAGGAGTTTAGCTTCGCATACCCGGAATGTTCCAGGAAGGTTCTGGACCATGCGAATCTGAAAATAGAAGAAGGAACGTTAAATGTGATCTGCGGACGGAGCGGATGCGGCAAAAGCACGCTGTTGCGCCAGTTAAAAACCGTGCTGGCCTCGGTTGGAAAGTCAGAGGGAGAAATCTTTTACCGGGGGATGCCGCTTTCGGGGATTGACCACCGGACACAGAGCCAGGAGATCGGTTTTGTCATGCAGAACCCGGATAATCAGATCGTAACGGATAAAGTCTGGCATGAGCTTTCCTTTGGACTGGAAAGCCTGGGATATGACAATGCGACTATCCGGCTGCGGGTTGCGGAGATGGCCAGCTATTTTGGTATCCATCAGTGGTTTTATAAAAATGTAGCTGAATTGTCCGGCGGTCAGAAACAGCTGTTGAATCTGGCTTCTGTTATGGCAATGCACCCCTCACTTTTAATATTGGATGAACCAACCTCACAGCTGGACCCGATTGCTGCTTCTGATTTTCTGGAAACGGTCAAAAAAATAAACAGAGATATTGGAACCACTGTTATTCTTACCGAACACCGCCTTCAGGATATTATTCCCTATGCAGATCGTATTTTTGTTATGGATCAGGGAACCGTTTTTCTGGAAGGCACTCCAAGGGAAATCGGAACAGAGCTTGGCAGACAAAAACACGGCATGTTTCTTTCCATGCCGGTTCCCATGCAGATTTATGCAGAAGCAAGGAGCAGTCTTGTCTGTCCCCTGACCGTCAGCCAGGGCCGCCAGTGGATTCACGATTATATAAAGGAAAAGCAGATTTCACCTGATGAAATAAAAAATGCAAACATTCTGCTAAAGAAAAAAATAACACAGCCGAATACCGGTCCTGAAAATCCCAAAAATCCATTCCAGGCAAAAAAATCCGGCAAAAACTATGCAATCCAGATGAAAGATGTCTGGTTTCGCTATGAAAAAGACAGTCCTGACGTAGTAAGAGATTTGTCTTTGAATGTAAAAAAAGGAGAATTTTATGCGCTGGTAGGCGGAAATGGAACAGGAAAAAGTACTACGTTGTCTTTACTTGGAAGAGTCCACCGCCCATACCGGGGCAAAATCTGTCTGGAAGGGCGTGATATCCGTTCTTTTAAGGACAGAGAGCTTTACTGTGGTTATCTTGGCGTAATGCCCCAGAATCCCCAGAGTATTTTCCTGAAAAAAACAGTGCTGGAAGATCTGTACTCTGTAATTGGTGGCAGAAAAGAGAAAACCTCTGTGGAATATCCCCTCCTCATGAAAAAAGAAAAAGCCATAGAGGGAATTGTAAGCCTGACCCGTCTGGAAAGGCTGCTTGACCGTCATCCCTATGACTTAAGCGGAGGAGAGCAGCAGCGGCTGGCTTTGGCAAAAGTTCTTTTACTTAGACCAAAGATCCTTCTGATGGACGAACCGACCAAGGGAATGGATGCAGAATACAAAGAGGAACTGGGAAAAATCCTCAAAAAATTACAGACACATGGTATGACAGTTTTCATGATTTCCCATGATGTGGAATTTGTTGCAGAATATGCAGACACCACAGGTCTGTTTTTTGAAGGAAATGTAGTTACAAGTAAAAGTACAAGAGAATTTTTTGCAGGAAACAATTTCTATACTACAGCAGCAAACCGGATGGCAAGAGGGCTGTTTCCTGATGCTGTCACTGGAAAGGATGTGACCTTATGCTTGCAGAAAAAGAACTAGATCAGTTTCTGGATGAATTTTTTACAGATGAATTTACAGATGATTGGAATCACGCACAAAAACCAGCAACATCCCGGTCCCCCTCTTCCGAAGAATTAGAAGAATACACCCTTCCCACAGATGGCATGATCATCCGTCAGATGGAAAAACAGGGAAAAGTAAGCCCACGCACCTGGTTTGCATTTGCTCTTATGATGATTTTAGTCCCTGTTCTTCTTTATTGCTCTGTAAGGATATGGGGCGGACGTAAATATCTTCTTTGCAGTCTGATCGTGGTAGTGGCAGCTATGTTGCCATTTTTCATGATGTTTGAAGGAAGAAAACCAAAAGCAAGAGAAATTATGGTGATTTCCGTACTTGCAGCAATTGGTGTGGCAGGAAGAGCAGCCTTTTTCATGGTGCCAAGCTTTAAACCTGTGGCAGCAATTGTGATCATATCCGGAATTTCATTTGGCGGGGAAGCCGGTTTTCTGGTAGGAAGTCTTACCATGCTGATTTCCAATATGTTTATGGGTCAGGGGCCATGGACACCCTGGCAGATGTTTTCCTTTGGCATGATCGGATTTCTGGCGGGGATCCTTTATCAGAGGGGGCTGTTAAAAGCAAGGAAAGCAGATCTTTGCATCTATGGGTTTTTAAGTGTATTTCTTATATATGGAGGAATCATGAATCCTGCAAGCATTCTCATGTCTTATGGTTATATTACCAGAAGCAGCCTGATTGCTTATTACATTTCCGGAGCCCCTGTGGATCTGGTACATGCAATTTCCACAGTGATTTTTCTATGGTTTTTAAGCCGCCCGCTTCTGGAAAAGCTGGAACGGATAAAGGTAAAATACGGACTGATCCAAGGCTTTCTGTAAAGTAGGGTGGCACAATCCGGGATGGCTGAAATAACAATACAGACTTGAAAAGGAGCAAAATTATAATCTAATGATTGCAAACAAAACAAATAATTCAGAAAACACACAAAACTATTCACAAAATAATCCGTTCAGAATCTCAGCTGGAATATTCACCGCTATCTTTACCGCCAGTCTTTTAACAGGTTGCGGAAATACTGCAAAGATTCCATCTCTGGACGCGGCAGTAAAAAAGACAGCAGAATATGAACAGAAAACCATCCCATCCCCCACATCCGATTCTCTTGGAGGCGAATGGGCGGTTATTCCTCTGGCACGATCAGGAGAAAAAGCAGGAGAAAACTACTTTGAAAAATACAGGGCCAATCTTGAAAAAAGGGTAAAGGAACAAGGCGGGGTCTTAAGCGAGAACCGTTATACAGAATATGCAAGAGCTGTATTAGGTGTAAAAGCCATTGGAGGGGATCCCACAGATATAGGCGGCTTTGATATTCAAAAACCGCTGGATGACTATGATGCTGTCACTTCCCAGGGATTAAACGGAGCCGTATTTGCACTTATGGCTTTAAATGCAGACCGCACTGATGTAAATGGAAATGCAGAATTGCAGTATCTTACTTATATCAGAGAACAGGAAAAACCAGCAGGAGGATTTTCTCTTAATGAGGAAACGGACCAGGCAGACGTAGATATTACTGCTATGACACTTCAAAGTCTGGAGCCCTACCAGGAAGAAGCCGAAATAAAAGAAATCATTGACCGGGGAATTGAGTTTCTGGCAGACGCACAGGATGAAGAAGGCGGCTATCTTGCCTATGGAGATAAAAGCTCTGAATCTGTTTCCCAGGTTATCATTACTTTAAGCACCTATGGAATCGACTGCAACAAAGACCAGAGATTTTTAAAAAATGGAAAAGGTCTTTATGATACCCTGATGGAATATTACCAAAAAGACGGAAGCTTTTCCCATCTTTTAGAGGCAGATGCCGATCCTATGGCTATAGACCAGGCATTTTGTGCCCTGGTTGCCTATCAGAGATTCCAGCAGGGAAAATCCAGTTTTTATAATATGAGTGAATAAAATAAATTGATTGCAGGAGGCACAGTACAAAACGTGGCAGATAAGATCAGACAGCTCCAGAGGGAGCTTGGAAACATTATAAAAGGTAAAAAAGAAGTCACTGACAAAATCATCATGGCAGTTCTGGCAAGAGGACACGTTCTTCTGGAGGATGTTCCAGGAGTGGGAAAAACCACTACAGCGCTGGCTCTTTGCCGCCTTATGGGAATGGATTTCAACCGTATCCAGTTTACTCCTGATGTAGTGCCTTCAGATGTGACCGGATTTACCATGTATGAGAAAAATACCGGGAAGTTTCTTTACCGTCCTGGTGCAGTTATGTGCAACATGCTTCTGGCTGATGAGATCAACCGGACCTCCAGCAAGACTCAGGCGGCTCTTCTTGAGGTAATGGAAGAGGGAAAAGTAACCGTAGATCAGGAAACACATCCTGTTCCCCAGCCCTTTGTGGTAATTGCCACCGAAAACCCTACCGGTTCTTCCGGTACCCAGATGCTTCCGGAATCCCAGCTGGACCGTTTTATGGTAAGCCTTAGCATGGGATACCCGGATCATGATAATCTGGTAGAACTTCTCCGGGACAGACAGAAAGAAAATCCTCTTGAGAGGGCATCTGCCGTTATTACAAAAGAAGATGTGGTAAATCTTCAGAATCAGGTTCAGCAGGTTTACATGGCAGATTCTATTTTAAATTATATTGCAACTCTGGCAGAAGCAACCAGAAACCATCCTTTTATCACTTTGGGTCTTAGTCCAAGAGGAACCCTGGCGCTTTGCCGGATGACAAAAGCAGCAGCTTTTATGGAAGAACGCGACTATGTGATTCCAGAGGATATCCGAAACGTATTTTCTGATGTGGCAGCACACCGAATGATCCTGGATTCCAAAGCAAGATATCAGGAACAAAATGCCAGACAGATACTGGAAGACCTTCTGGAAAAAACACCGGCGCCAAAGGTAGAGGGATAATGAAAAATCGTATTTTGTGGTTTTTATGGCTTTTATGCCTTGCATTTGCAGCTGTCTTTACTGGCTCCTGGATTTTTGCAATTATATTGCTGCTTTGTGGTTTACTGCTGGTGGGCTCCGTGCTCTTAAGTATTTTCTGTGGAAAAAAGACCAAAATAAGTCTTCAGTTTCCAAAAGCGGCTGAACAAAATGAAATCTTTGAGGGAACGCTTACGGTTTTTAATGATTCTGTTTTGCCGGTTTTTATGGGAAGTGGGAACATCCTGTGGGAAAACAGCTTCACCGGGGAATCCGGAAAACTTCCTGTTTCTTTTTCCCTTGGAGGTAAAGGCAAAACTTCTGTAGCTCTCCAGGCAAAAAGCGGCTGGTGCGGCTGCATCTGTTTTACCCTTTCCCAGTGGAAATCTGCTGACTTTTTTGGAGTGCTTTTAAGAAAGCATCATACACAGGCAGTTGCATCCACAGTGATCATGCCGTATGAACAGCACATAGATTTCTCTTTTCTTACAAAAGAGGGCTTTGATATGGAAAGCTTCCGTTACTCGGGAAACCGGTCTGGTGATGATCCTGGAGAAACCTTTGATATCCGGGAATACCGGCAGGGTGACAGTATCCGGCAGATTCACTGGAAGCTGACAGGAAAGCTGGATCAGCTTATGATCCGCGAAAAAAGTTTTCCTGTTGATGACACCGTCCTTATCCTGGCAGATGCTTTTCTGGAAAAAAGGGATCCAGTTGTATGTCAGACTATGGCAGAAGTTTTTTCAGGGATTCTTTGCAGCTTCATGGAACAGGGAATTTCCTGTCAGGCTGGTGTTTATGACAGCAATGTGAACAAATTTTATCTGGGAAAAATAACTTCTCTGGAAAGTATAGAAAATGTCCTGTATCTGTTTCTTCGAAACAAAAACCAGACAGATGGTCCTCACACAATACAGGAATATCTTCAGCAGCCCAGAGATACAAAATTTGCAAATTATATTTATATTACAGGCTCTTCGAATGATAAGGAGGCACAGCTTCTAAGATCAGAAGGAGAAGTAACCGTTGTAAGCTGTGGCACATACAGTGCACAGAATAAAGGAGAAACATTCACATGGAAATATGGATCACCCAGCCAGGACAAACAGGAAAATACAGCAAAAACCTGCCCGGTATTCTACTGGAAGCTGCACTGATTTTTCTGGTAAACGGGATAGGAACCATCCTGATTTTGAATATTTTCACGGACAGCATATCAAGACCTGTCTTTTTAGGCAGTGTGTTTCTGACAGCTCTGTTATGCCTGTTTACAGACAGATTGCAGCATAGCACCATACCCTGGCTTTTGATAGCGGGGCTTTTGGGTGGCAGTCTGTTCTTCTTTTCCAGACAGGTGACAGATGGATTTATATGGCTGTGGAATGAGGCTGAAACAGTGCTTGGAAAAAAAGCGGGAGTTTATATTACTGCTTACCAGCAAAATGACACATCCCAGTCATCACAAATGATTTTTCTGGTGTTTCTTGGAATTGTCGCTGCCATGGCTGGTTTCTTTTTTATAAAAGCCCGGCTGTATCCGCTACTTTTTCTCTGGGCAGTGGTGCTTCCGGTTTTTATGACATGGACGGATACGATTCCAGATACCGGACTTTGCCTTGCTTTTTATTATGGTATTATTCTGGAGCTTAATTATACTGGCAATTTCGGGAAAATTTATGAAACAAAAAAATCAGTAAGTTTTCTGTCAGGAATTCTGATCATGACACTGCTTGCCACAGCAGGTACCATATTGCTGAAAAATCTGTTGCCCCAAACCGACTATGAAAATTCCCAGCTGGTTTCAAATGCAAAAGAAGAGGCAGCACAGGCTCTTTCTGATTTCCGTTATAAAGGCACAAAAATAAATTCCCTTCCCAATGGCAATTTAAAGGAAATGGAAGCCCAGGCAGGATCAGATGAAATTGCTTTACTGGTAACGATGGAAAATCCATCTTCTCTTTATCTGAAAGGTTTTGTTGGAAGCGATTATAATGGTTCCTCCTGGACACCTGTTTCCACAGAAAATGCTTACAATGAAAAAAATTTGTTTTACTGGCTTCATCAGGATGGATTTTATGGAGAAACACAGTTAAACAATGTATGGAAACTTCTGGGGGATTCTCAATCAGATAAATCCAGCAAGGTCACAGTGAAGAACGAAAAGGCAAGCAGCAAATATCTCTATCTTCCATATGAGGCAGACAGCCTTCCGGAAGGATACGAAGGAGAAAGTCCGCTTACAGACAGTACATTGGCAGCAAAGGGATTTTTCGGTCAGCGGGAGTACAACTTTTACTCAAGTGGAAATCTGGTAAAAGAATTTACCTCATTAAGCGCCAGAATCTATCAGGCTTTGTCCGCAGGAGAGAGCAGCAGCTATCATGAAGAGGAAAGCTATTATAATACATTTGCTTATAAATACAATACAACCATTCCAGGGACTTTGAAAAAACTGTTTTCACAGGAATTAGGAGATGGAGGAAACCGGCAGCAGGGGCATACTGATTATTACACTGCTATTTCCCGTATCCGTGCTTATCTGGAAAAAAATATGACTTACAGTACAGCACCGGAACCTTTTACCGGAACAGGAGATTTCACAGAGCATTTTCTGACAGAAACAAAAATCGGAAATAGTGTTCACTTTGCAACTGCAGCTACTTTGATGTTCCGTTACTATGGAATTCCTGCACGCTATGTGGAAGGCTATCTGATCACACCAGAAGATGTAGATGGAAAAAAAGCAGGTGACACTATTTTGGTTCCTGGCAAAAACGCACATGCCTGGACGGAAATTTATGTAGATGGGCTGGGATGGATCCCTCTGGAAATGACGCCTGCTTATTATGGTGTAATGGAAGAAGCAGATTTGAACACAGGTCTGGAAGCAAAAGGACAAAAAGCAGTTTCTTTGCCACAAACAGATGCAACCTCTCAAACAGATGAGAATATTAAAACCCACTGGAGCCTGAAGCTTGCTTTATTTGGAATGGAGAAATTTTTGCTTCTGCTCCTTTTAATCTTTGATATTTTCTGTCTGATTTTTATGGTTATGGTTATTATTCTGCGTCTGTTGACCAATTATAAGAGAAAGAAAGGCTTCCGGGCAGAGGATAACCGACTGGCAGTGCGGGCACTGGCCGGATATGCCAACCGGTTATATGAACGTGGAGTATATTTGTCAGAAAATAACAGCCATGAGAAAACAATTTATTCAGATAAAACCATACAGCTTTATGAGGAAATCTGTAAAATGGGAAAAAAAGCCGCTTTCAGTCCTCATGAAGTTACCAAAAAAGAACGGCGGGATGCTTTTTACTGTGTCCGTGTTATGCTAAAGGAACTGAAAAAAGCCCGAAGCTGGTATGATAAATGGATTATGAAATACATTGAAAGACTTTATTAAGTTGGAACAGGAAAGCCATCTCCTTTTTGAAAACATGCTTTAAGATGCAGGAGGAATTCGCTTATGAACAGAAAAAAACAGAATAAAAAAAGACCTTTTGGAGCGATCATTCCTTTGATTGTACTTATATTGTTTGTCATTTTTTTAACATCAAAACTGAAAATGCAGGAGCCACAGGTACAGGAAAATCCGGTTCAGGGAATCAGCTCTGAAAGCTCTTTGAAAGGTTATCTTGGTAAAGGATTTGCATATGCAGGAGGGCAAAAAGGATCCGGAGAGGGAGACGAGGTTCTAGATGAGCAGGCACAGATTTTACCTGATGAAACACCGGTACCCACTCAGACTCCCATTCCCACAGAGCCGCCAAAGGAAACAGCTACTTCAACTGTGCAGCCAACACAAACAGTTTCTCCTACGCCAGCAGAACTGCCGGAAGAAACACCTACACCTACGCCCGAGCCACAGCCGGAGGATCCAACACCAACATCTGCACCACAACAGCCGCAGACAGAAGAGCCCACGCCTACTCCTGCTTTGGAACCAACTTTGGAGCCATCTCCCACCCAGGAGCCACAGGAGCCGTCTCCAGTTCCGGAAGATACAATAACGCCAACACCGCAGCCAGCCGAGCCACAAGAACCGGCGGAACCGACAGTAAAACCAGAAGAAACAATAACACCAGAGCCACAGCAGCCTTCAGAACCGGAAAATCCGGATACGCCTCAAAATCCGGATGATTCCCAGAATCCGGATGCTCCGCAAAGCCCGGATGATTCCCAGAATCCGGATACACCACAGAATCCAGATGGACCACAAAGCCCGGACGATTCCCAGACGCCAGACGGTCCACAGGATCCGGACAGTCCGCAAAACCCTGACGATTCCCAGAATCCGGACAATCCACAAAATCCAGATGTTCCGCAGAATCCGGATGTTCCACAGAACCCGGAAGAACCAGTTCCCACCCAGGAGCCACAGGAACCAACGGAAAATGACAGAGATCCCGTAATTGCAACAGATCTTACAGAAGGCGAAACGGTTAATGCTTCTTACCGTACATTCTATATACAGGCAACAGACTGGTATGGTAACAGCCTGGGAGTAAATTATCTGGAAGTTTATGGAAATGGTGAGCGACTTTCTTCCCAGGGCGAACCATCCCAGGGGATTTTCGCATACCGGATGGATCTCATTGAAGGGGCAAACACCATTGACATTAAGGCTACGGATGAAGAAGGCTTTAGTACTGTGCTTCCTACCTTTACCATTTATAAAGGAGAAGACAGTGAGCAGGAGCCTGCAGGAACCATAACCATCAGTATAGAAGCTGGAACAGTAGGTCTTGGAACCATTCTTCCGGCAACTGCAATCACATTTTATCAGGGAGAGCAGTTATCCTCCGTATTGCTGCGTCTCCTTCAGAACAGTGGCTTTGACTGGAGGAATAACGGAAATGCCACCAGTGGTTTTTATTTAAAGGCAATTGGAAGAGGAGGAATTTCAGCTGGTGCTGTAATTCCGGAAGATCTTCTTGCACACCTTCAGGAAGTAAACTGCCAGATGTCAGATCATGATGCAAACTGGCTGGGAGAATTCGATTTCACTATGGATTCTGGCTGGCTGTATTCTGTGAATG
>OLQK01001471.1_pt1 | contig 15632 bp, 10 predicted proteins | sample 1672501 | NCBI WGS metagenome assembly OLQK01 (sample SAMEA3136693, study PRJEB25190) | human gut metagenome | biome: human gut; feature: human-associated habitat; material: faeces | place: Austria | collected 2013 | reverse complement strand
ATTATATCATGAATATTATCGTTACCGGCGGTGCCGGATTTATCGGAAGCAACTTCATTTTCCACATGTTAAAAAAATACCCGGACTACCGCATCATCTGTCTGGACTGCCTTACCTATGCAGGTAATCTTTCTACTCTGGCACCGGTTATGGACAACCCAAACTTCCGTTTTGTAAAAGAGAGCATCACAGACCGTGAAGCAGTTTACAAGCTTTTTGAGGAAGAACATCCGGATATGGTTGTAAACTTCGCGGCTGAGAGCCACGTTGACCGTTCCATCGAGAACCCTGAGGTTTTCCTGAACACAAACATCATCGGTACTGCTGTTCTTATGGATGCCTGCCGTAAATACGGAATCAAACGTTACCATCAGGTTTCCACTGATGAGGTTTACGGTGATCTGCCACTTGACAGACCGGACCTGTTCTTCACAGAGGAGACTCCGATTCACACAAGCAGCCCATACAGTTCTTCCAAGGCATCTGCTGACCTTCTGGTACTTGCTTACCACAGAACCTATGGACTTCCTGTATCCATCAGCCGCTGCTCTAACAACTACGGCCCATATCATTTCCCGGAAAAACTGATTCCACTTATGATTGCCAACGCATTAAATGACAAGCCACTTCCTGTTTATGGAAAAGGTGAGAATGTTCGTGACTGGCTGTATGTTGAGGATCACTGCCGCGCTATCGACCTGATCATCCACAAAGGACGTGTTGGTGAGGTTTACAATGTAGGCGGACACAACGAAATGAAAAACATCGACATCGTTAAGATCATCTGCAAAGAACTTGGAAAACCAGAGAGCCTGATCACATACGTAACAGACCGCAAGGGTCATGACATGCGTTATGCTATTGATCCAACCAAGATCCACAACGAACTTGGCTGGCTACCAGAGACCAAATTTGCAGACGGAATCAAAAAGACCATCCAGTGGTATCTTGACAACAAGGAATGGTGGGAGACCATTATTTCCGGAGAGTATCAGAATTACTACGAAAAAATGTACGGCAACCGCTAAGGAGGGCTGTTTTTATGAAACTGTTTGTAACAGGTGTGGCCGGTCAGCTTGGTCATGATGTAATGAACGAACTTAACAAACGCGGATACGAAGGGGTAGGCTCTGACCTTGCCCCGGAGTATAGCGGAATTCAGGATGGTACTGCAGTCACCACAATGCCTTATGTTTCCGTAGACATTACAAATGCTTCTGCTGTGGAAAAAGCCATCACAGAAGCAGGCGTGGACGGAGTGGTACACTGTGCAGCCTGGACAGCGGTAGATGCAGCTGAAGATGAGGACAAACAGGAAATCGTCCGCAAAGTAAATGTTCTTGGTACTGAAAATATTGCAAAAGTCTGCAAAAAGCTGGGCATCAAAATGATGTATCTTTCCACAGACTATGTATTCGACGGTCAGGGCACCACTCCATGGGAGCCAGACTGTAAAGCCTACAAGCCTCTGAATGTTTACGGTCAGACAAAGCTTGACGGAGAGCTTGCAGTTTATAACAATGTTGACAAATTTTTTATTATCCGTATTGCATGGGTATTTGGTAAAAATGGCAAGAACTTTATCAAGACCATGTTAAATGTTGCCAAAACACATGATACCTTAAAGGTTGTCGACGACCAGATCGGTACTCCAACCTATACCTATGACCTTGCCCGCCTGATGATCGACATGATTCTCACTGACAAATACGGTTACTATCACGCAACCAATGAGGGTGGCTATATCAGCTGGTATGATTTCACTAAGGAAATCTTCCGTCAGGCTGTTGAGCTTGGACACACCGAGTATGCTGAAGATAAAGTAACAGTTCTTCCTGTTACCACCGCTGAATATGGAGTTTCCAAGGCAGCACGCCCATTTAACAGCCGTCTGGACAAAAAGAAGCTGGTAGAAAACGGATTCACCCCTCTTCCAACCTGGCAGAATGCTCTGGCAAGATATTTAAAGGAAATTGAATTCTAATTCACAAAACAAAGCGCAGCCAATTTCAAAATCAATTGACTGCGTTTTCTTTATAAGTCAAAAATCCCGGAACATTATTTGCTCCAGGATTTCATAGTTTTTATTTACTTTCCTCTGTCTTCCTCTCTGATATCCCCAAAATGGTTTTCACCTATCTGTTCTTCTGATAAGGGCTGGCGCTGTTTTTTCGCTTGTTCTTGTTTTTACGTCTTTTCTGCGGTGTCCTCTTGTTCTCACCATAATAATCTTCCAGATATTCCTCAATCACATCTTCCTCGTCCACGCCATACTCATCCAGAATCTCATCAATCTCTTTATCATCCGCATCAGACAGATCATCATCTAAATCATCTTCATACTCTTCCGGACACTTTCTGTACTGCTCTCTGGAAGGATTCTTTTTATCATCACGCTCTTTCTTCCTTCTGTGCTTTGTCTCGCTTTCAGCCTCCTCCCAGTCAGCTTCTTCCCGTTTCTGTCGTCTTTCTGGTACTTTCCCCTGATCCTCATCTTCCTCGTCATCGTAATCATCGTCATATTTCGGCTTATTAATGGCAAACTGGATCAACATTCCCACAAGGGCGAACCCAATGGAAAAAATAATTCCAAAAGGAATTTCCTCCATTTTTGCCAGCTTGGCAGCAGAAAAGCCACTTAAGATACCACCCAGAATACTGGTTCCCACAATGATCACTTCTCTTTCATAGCGAAGCGCCAGCATTCCGAGACCTACTCCCGCCAGAAGACAGATGAAAAAGCTGAAAGAAGTAGTCGGATGGATAATATATACAGTAATCGTCAGCCCAATTCCTGCTCCCATAATAAAAATACCGGCCTTAAACACTGCAAAAGAAAGAATGGCAAGTACCAGTCCTACCCCGATCATTCCCACTGCATAATACACTTTTTCTCCGAATCCGATCTGATGAATGGCAAATAATCCGATTCCTGCTCCAATGAGAAATCCAAAGATCATCATCCAAAATCTTAAAAGACGGTATCCGAGTACACAGTTCATAATTCCAAACACAAGCACTACTCCAAATAAAACCATGGACAAAGTACCTGCGATCTGCATATCCCGAACTCTGTATGCAATATTCATAATATTTTTTAAAATATCAACCATATCTGTTTATACCTCTTCCTTTTAAAACATATAATAGATAGTTTTCATATTTTCCAGAATTCCATAATGATACTCTACCTGACTCATTCCATATATAGTCATATAATATCTTGCAGCCTCCTGAATGGCATCTCCGTTGATCCAGTCTGCTCTGGCCTGTTCAAAAGCTTCCTGCGATGAAAATTTAAACCTTACTACTGCAGCCCCATTATTCAGCCTCATCTGACAGTATGCCAGGATCTCCTGATAGTCATAACTGTCAAAGCATCCCTGGTTCAGCACATAAAAATTCATATCTGTTGCAGAACACGCCGGAACCGTAAATTCAGCAGAGGGTGTATATGTCATCTCATACTCCTCCGGGAACGGACACAGATAATCATACAGGATTGTCTTATGTTCTGCAAGCTGGACTGCATCGCCCTCCAGAAATTCCGGCTGGTCACCGTTGGTCGCATCAAAATAGTAATCATTTCCATTCAAAGTGATAATATTCCAGGCATGTCCCTCTGTACTTCCGGCAGTACTGCCTTCCACGTAAATACAGGGCACTCCAAGATATTCCAGCAGATACTGGGCAGCCCCTGCATATCCGGCACACACTGCCTGCCTCCTCCAAAAGATTCCTGCCATGCTCTGGTCGTCCTCAGATTCCTGATATTCGGCAGTATCGATCAGATAAGTATAAACTGCTTTCGCCTTTTCATAATCATCCGCCCCCTCTGAGACCAATGCACTTACCTCCTGACAGGCATTGTCAGCAGCTGCCTGTATCTCCTGGATTTCCTCATCCGTATAACTGTAACCAGGAGAAAACATACAATAATTGGCATTTGAGAAGGTTGTTTTATATACCTGCTTCCGGTTATGCACCCAGAACAGCTCCGGATGATCCATAAGCACCGCATGGTAAACCTTATTTACAGTGTCATCCTCATAGATCGTAAGGTAAAATTCTTTCTCTTTTGCCCGGATTCCTTCTATTATTTCCCGATAGCCCCGCTGTTCTTCTTCATTCAGCTGACTAAAATAGTATTCCTGGCGCAGTCCCTGTGTGTCGGTATCTGCCACCTCCTGCTTCCGCAGTTCCTGGACTTCTTTCGGCTCTCCGGAAAAAATCTCCGGAGCGTTATCCAGAATTCCCTCTCCCACCTTCACAAACAAATCGTCCGGCTCATACTGCTGCTGATAAACATAGACTCCCAGGGAAATTGCCACTGCAAACAGAAGAATAAAAATAAATTTCCATGGTTTTCTTTTTCTCATTCAGCCTCCTTACCCAAGCTGCCGGATCCGTTCCAGAATATCTCTGGTGTTTTCCCGGAATAAAAGTTCCTTATTGTAGCGGTAATATCTTTCACAGGAATATTCCTGAAGAAAAGCCACTGCAGGACTGCTGGTATTCAGTTCTGTAATAAATACCACAAGTTCCTGTCCGCCCGCAAAAGCACTCTCCATAAAATCAAAAGCATATTCAAGCTGCTTCGCCGCCTTGTCAAAACCATTGTCATATTCTTCTTTTTCCGCATTAAACCAGACTCTGAGAAGGGAAAAAGCAGACTCGCCATCCTGTACATTTTCTTTCTTCAGATCCATCACATATTTTTCCAGGGTATCCAGAACCTGCTGGTCATGATGGATGTCCTCCCTGGACAAAAGCCCTGCTTTCTTCTTTGCCAATGAGTCTGACTGGAAGCGGTTCTTTACATCCTCCAGATAAACCAACGGCTGCTCCTTCTGCGCTCCCATAAGAGGCTCTTTCGCCTCTTTTAAAATATCAAAAATGCTGGCAAGCTTCTCTTCTTCTTCCTGCACATTTCCAAAGACTTTGTTCAGTCTGGAAAGAAGAAGTCCGGTGACACTCAGCTTTTCATCAAAGGAAGCATGTGCCGCCTTTTTTACCAGAATATCATCAATATGGCCGCTTAAAACCTCATCGATCTGATAATCCGTACGGTACTTGTAGAAAAGTTCCAGATAGCTGGCGAAATCTCTTGCAATCTGCGGATGCTGGATATACTGGACTACCACGTCCTTATCCACGGTTTTCTCCAGTTTTTCATATACCCGTATCAGTCTGGACAGATCCTCCCATCCTCTTGGAGTAGCAAAATTTTTGCCATCTACTGTGCTCTCCATCTTATAAAAATTAGCCGGTCTTGTATTCAGATAGGAAATCACTGCAGGGTGAACGCCTTTTGCGTAAGCATACTCTCTCCATGCGTCAAAATCCGGCTCCACCTGGATTTTCTTCACACGGTCCATGGTCACCACATCAAATTCACGGACCGATTTATTGTACTCCGGCGGATTCCCGGCAGCTACGATCAGCCAGCCTTCCGGAATCTTGTGGCTTCCAAAGGTTTTACACTGAAGGAACTGCAGCATGGCAGGTGCCAGTGTCTCGGAAACACAGTTGATCTCATCAATAAACAAAATCCCCTCTCGAAGGCCGGATTCCTGGATTTTCTCATAGATGGATGCCACGATCTCGCTCATGGTATATTCTGTAACTGCCATCTCTTTTCCGTCAAAATTCTTTCTGGAAATAAAAGGAAGTCCAATTGCACTCTGTCTGGTATGGTGGGTAATGGTGTAAGAAACCAGTCCCACCTTACATTCCCGGGAAATCTGCTCCATGATCTGTGTCTTGCCGATTCCAGGGGCGCCAATAAGAAAAACAGGGCGCTGGGCCATAACCGGTATCTCATACTCCCCGTATTCATTTTTCAAAAGGTAAGCTTCTATTGTATTGCGTATTTCTTCCTTCGCTCGCTTGATGTTCATAATATTATATTCTCCTCGTCTTTACAGATTGGCTGTATTATTCCAGTGCATGTTTGAAAAAGGCTTTCTGCAAGATGTGCGTCACAATTTGTGGGAGATTTTGTCCGGATGAGGGCGCCGTAGCGGGCTACGGCAACCGAATTCGGGCAAAATATACCGCAAAGTGGGGCGTGCAGATTGCGGGAATGATTTTTCAAACAGGCTCTAATCTACATATCCTGCTTTACATGAGATCTGACACAGAAAGACTTTTTAAACAGACTCCAGGTCCTCTTCATCAAGGATCAGCCTGATCGCCCATGGCGGCACATCAATGTCCTGGTAATCCTCCTTCATAAATACAAAAGCAGTCTCATAAGGAGGCATTTTTGCCGGATAAATTCCATAACCATCTGTAAAATAAATCAGTCCCCGAAGTTTTGTAAACTTCTTCGCTCTCATAAGCTGTTCCACATAGGCAAAAGCAGGGCGAAAATCTGTGCCGCCCCCTCCTTTCACTGTGAAATGGGACATATATTCCTTCAACTGCATGGCATTTTCAATCACCACATCAGACTGGATTTTCTCGTCACACTGAAGAATGTGTACGTGAATCCGCCTGAAAAAGCTCTCAGATTCACTGAGCACACTGTAGGTTTCCTCCAGAAACTTCCGGACAAGCTCTCCTTTACAGGACATGGAAGTGTCAATAACGATCACAAAATCTTCCACCTTCCGCTCTTCTTTCGTTTCTAAGGGCTCGATCAGCGGCATATTGCCATACAGATTCATTCCATAATTGTAAAATATATAATCGAAAGTGTCCATATCAACTTTCATTTCTTCTTTCAAAACAGAAAATTTCCGCAGAAATTCTTTATAATCATAGCGATTTTGATTCTGGGCACGCAGCTGGTCTACCAGAGTTTCTCCGCCTTCTCCCGCTTCTTTTGAAAAAGTTTCCATCTCTGTCTGCATGCGGTTGCGGATGTCGTCCCAGTTCTTTTTCCGCTGGGACATCTGAGGACTGTTTGGATGGTTTTCATACCACTTACCATGGTCATCCTGAGTAAACTCACGGCGCAGCTCCTGCATTTTATTTTCCGGCAAATGAAGAGTCTGAAGCCTTCGGTAAATTCTCTGAGCCGTCATTACCTTTCCCTCTTCCAGTATCAGCTTCAACGCCTGCCTCTTCACCATAGATGCCGGCTGATGTACACATTTCAGATAAAGCCCGTCAATGATATTTTCCACTGTAATGTCACATGCAAGATTCCAGTACTGGACATCCACAGCAGGATTTCCTTCTTCATCCTTCTCTGGAAAACAGTGGAGAAAAATGCAGTGTAAAAGGCTGTGAAGATAGATTCGATTCACCTTTTCCTGGCTTCTCCTGAACTGTTCCATCAGTTCTTCCGGCTGATAGTACAGGACAGTTCCATCCGTTCCAACAGGATGAACGCCCATATCTCCCTGAAAGAAAAGTGCTGACAATGCGCAGTCCATAAAGCGCATATTCAGGTACAACTGGTTTCTGGCACTGGACAAAATATCCTGGCAGATGCTTTCTGCCGCCAACGCACGATCCCAGGCGTCATGTACCGGATTTACCTTGTACAAAGTATTTTGCCCATATGTCGGACTTATCTGGTATGTAGCTTTTCCCCCCTGCGCTTTATATAACGAATCTTCCTCATGTAATGAATTCAATTTTTTCTCTTCTGAACCACTCATAGTTCAAAACTTCTCCTTTTCGATGGAAAATGCAGTCTCTGGTACTCCATAAGCATACTTAAAATCTCCGGAGATTTCACTGTGTCTGCCAGATTTACCAGACCTGTAAACAGTTCTTTCTGCCCAGGTTCCAGGGGATACGTGTGAAGAAGCCATTCCAGCTCTTCTCCTCTTTTCTGACAGATAAAATCAGAAGCAATCTGTTCTATATGCTCCTTCAGGTACTGCTCGTACTGTATTTTCGCCTGTTCTGTCAGCTCTGTCGGCCAGTTCAGTCTGCCATATACCATTTCTCTCAGGAAATCTGATGATTCCTGGGCTCTCGCCATCTCAAAACGCTTGTCATACTCCAGAAAATGAAATACTTTTCCCTGAAAGCAGTTTCTGTAATACAGACCGCTTCCATGCACCTCAGTCATCAATATCCTGGCAGGAGTATTTTCCACACCTTCCTCATAATATTCCGGAAACCAAAGCATGGCTTCCACTTTTCCATATAAATGTACCCGCAGCTCCTCCCCAACTTCTGAAAGGATCTCTTTCAGCCCGGATTGTTCATCATTCATCAAAACTTCCATTCTTCGGATCCTGTGGCACCCTGTAAAAGCTCCACTTCCAAGATCAGTAAAATCACTGGAAAACCATAGCTCTTCCAGATTCCGACAGTTATAAAAACCGTAACGGCCTATTTTCTGAACTCCCAAGGGAATCCGTATGACCTGACAGCTTTTCCCGGAAAAAAGATATTCAGCCAGTTCTGTGACCGGTACTCCGTCGATCTGTTCCGGAATTTCCACAATCTGGGGATCCCCATCAATTTCCATTACTGCAGCATGATCTTCCTTAATATCAAAGGTAAAACCGCTGTCTGTATGCTTTTTCATTTCATACACTCCTGTATATGTGCCTGTAAAAAAGGCTTGCTATTTTTTCTCATTAATATTAAACTTAATCTATTGCAGTGTTAAAACAGTACTGATGTTCACACTCTATATAATATCGGAGGAATTTCCATGAGCATTAAAATACCGATTGAAACCTCAGCACGGCATATTCATATTTCCCAGGAGGATTTCCAACTCCTGTTTGGAGAGGATGCCCAGCTTCATTACATAAAGGAATTAAGCCAGCCTGGACAGTATCTCTGCCAGGAACGTCTTACCGTAAAGGGGCCTAAAGGTGAGTATCAGAATATGGCCATTCTAGGTCCTTTTCGTAAAGAAACCCAGATTGAGCTTTCCCTTACAGATACCCGCAAGATCGGTCTTCCCGGTCTTATCCGCCAGTCTGGTGATACTGTCGGCTCCCCTGGCTGCACTCTCATCGGACCCAAGGGCGAACTTATCCTTGATCACGGTGTCATTGTTGCCAAACGTCACATTCACATGACTCCGGCAGATGCTGTTACTTTGAAGGTCAAAGATAATGACGAAGTTTTTGTCCTGACCAAAAGCTTCGGCCGCGCTCTTATTTATGCAGATGTGGTAGTACGTGTAGACTGGAGTTACCGCCTTGCCATGCACGTAGATACCGATGAGGCCAATGCTTTTTCCAATGAAAAAGAGCCTTATGGGGTAATCGTAAAATTCTTTGATGATAACTATAATACGGATAAATGGATTGAAGACGTATTGTCCGGTATTAACCGCTAAATGTCAGGGCATACTCTGTGACTCCATTTTATTATTGTTCACTGGTGACATTCCGCAAGGTGTTTTTTGTGAACAGAGTGAACAGTAATTCCATTTTCTTGCAGCAGCATATGCCAGTCACAGCCTCCCGGAGCCTGTCTGAAAATCAATTCTGTAATCTGTTCACTCAGTCTATACAAATGAAAAGTGCTTCCTGCCCGAATCCGGGTGTGGAAGCACTTTTGCGTCACTGAATTCCAATTGTCGCCGCCAACAGCTCCTGAAGAGAATTGGTAACCATAATTCTGGAAAAATCTACTGTCTGGGCTTTATTAACTCCCGCAGTACCTGCTGCCTCATTACTGCCAGCTTCCATCTCTGCGGCATCTCCGTATGTCACCTGACTAAATACACTTACATGCTGTCCTGCATCAAACAGTTCCTGAAGGCTGTTTGCGACATAGAGGCTTCCCGGTGAAACAGTTCCGTCTCCGGAAGCATCTATGGTAACCGTATCCATATCTCCTGTTGTAACAAGGTTCGCCTTGATCAGATCCTGAAGGTTATTGGATACGTCAATTCCTGTGATATACTGGGTATTGGCTATAGTTTTACCACTCTGTCTCATTTCCTCTACCTGCTGTGCGTTCGGATAGAAGGATGGCTGACGGATGTAACGAAAGCTTGCACTATAAGCCTCTCCTACTGTAACACCATTCTTGCTGGAAGAACAATGTACGACGATCCAGTCTCCTGCGTCAGTTTTTCCACAGATAATACCAACATGGTTGGCACTTCCTGCTTCTGGTCCTCTCTGAAAAACCAGGTCACCTGGCTGGGCATCCGCCTCACTTACCACGTTCGCTCTGCCCCACTGGTCTGAGGTACCGCTTCCTACAGCTGCGATCATAGCCTGATTCTCATAGCCATTGATCACTGCCCAGGTAACAAAACCGCTGCAGTCAAGGCCATACGCACGTAAAGTACCGGTACTCTGACTTCCCTCCGCGCTTACCTGCTGTACCGCGCCCCAGCTTGGGTCCATTCCGATCACAGTAGACTTGCCGCCCCAGAAATACCCTACCTTACCAACCAGTGAATAAGCAGCTGCAATTACGTTTACACGCTCTTCTGAAACGTCATCGCCAACACTCTGTCTTACAAAGCCCTTGGCTGCTGTAACAGTTGCACAAAGAAGCTTGCAGTCTGTTTCAAGATATTTCTTCAAAATCCCCCTCTCATCCTTGGGGATCTTATTCTCTTTAATGTAATGGTTAATATGGTAATTTCCATATGTAACTCTGTTAGAATTACTTTCGTCCTTCACAACAGGATTCATCCTGGCAAAAATAGCTGCCAGATCATCCTTACAGGAAGAATCCAGCGTAAAAGAAGTGGCACCATCAAGGCTCTTCTCATAGACATATATGGCAAGTATATCCTGCCAGTTGCGTACAAGAAGGGTATCTGCGGATGTGGTAACACCACCTTCGGAATCAGATACATCTGTCAGTTGATTGGCAGCTTTATACTCTGTCTCAATCTGCTCCATAACATCTGCAAAATCATCAGAAAATGACAGCTGATAGTTCTCCTGCAGGCTGTTCAGATAAAATTCCTTGCCTGCATGAAGATTAGATGCATAGTAGACTGGAGTTCCATTAAGTGCCTGCGTTGTAGTGCTGTCAATCTTATCTGCATCTTTATCGTCTGCCGCCCCGGACAGCTGGCTGATCGTCTTCTCCATATCGGTAAGAAGCTTATAATTGGTAACAGCAGCCTTCTCCTGGTCTGAAAAGCTATTATAGGTCTTTCTCAGGGCTTTGACTTTTTTCTTCTTTTTCTTATCTAATTCCTGCTTGAAGGTTTTATCAATGTCTTTGATCAGGGCACTTACCTTCTGCTGGCTCTCTGCTGAAAGTCCAGGAGTCACAGTAGGTGTCACCTCAGGTGCAGCACTGGGTTCTGGTGTCACTGTGGGGGTATTGTCCGGCGTTGCACCAGGCTCTGGTGTCACGCTTGGTTCTGGTGTCGCACTTGGTTCTGGTGTCACCTCAGGTGTATGATCCGGCGTCACACTTGGAGTCGGTGTCACTGTAGGTGTATGATCTGGTGTTTCACTTGGAGCCGGTGTCACTGTAGGTATATGATCTGGTGTAGTAGGCTCTGATGGAATCTGTGTAGGCTCAGCTGGTGTTTCTGTGGGCTCTGATGGCGTCTGTACAGACTCTGCTGGTACCTGTACCGGCTCTGATGTAGTCTCTGGAGGCGCTGAAGGTATCTCTGCCGATGCCTGTGCCGGCTCTGATGAAATCGACTCTGCTGCCGCTTCCCGGGCAGCTGTTTCTGTTTCTGACAAGGCTGTCTCTTCTGAGGCAAAAACACTGGCCGTTCCTGTAAAGGATATAGCAGCTGCCATAGTAATACATAAACATTTTGTCAGATATTTATTTTTCATATTCAAAAGATGCTCCCTTCTATTCATGAACATCCCTTTACTCCCCTATATAAAGGTATGCATTTTTACCTTAAAGACAGTTCGCATTAAGTATTAACATGCATTATTGTAGCATACTAACCCTTCTAAATCAACTATCCTCAAAATATACAGACGTATTTTCGTGATTTTTCATTTTTTCTTCACAATTTCTGTACAGATTTAAATGAAAGCGTTTCCCAACTGAAAATACCGCCTGATTTTTTGCGCAGCAGCAAATAATTTCATTTTTCCTGCTACACACAAAAAAATACCAGTCCCGGTACTCACAGACAAGCTGCTGTGATCTCCCGGCACTGGCTCTTCCCATTATCAGCATGCAGCCGGAATCAGAATATCCTCTCTGCCAAACTGCTTCGCAGCCAGCTGCAGGATTCCATGAATAACCTGTGAACAGATTCTGAGAATATACTGAACATCCTCTGCAATATTACGCTCCTTAAGAAGATATCTTTCATGGGCATTTCCAATATACTCCACCAGTTCCCTGAAGCTTCCGAAATTCACTGGAAGAATGACCATACGATCTGCTGCCCCACTCTCTATGTAGCGCTTCAGATGGTTCTTAAGATGCTTCTCGTATTTATTATGCTCGTACAGATTCCCGGTAAAGTTCTTATTATGGGGAAAAGTAAAATAATCTGCCATATAATGCATCACTTCGCCAAACCTGCGCCAGTAAACGCGCTCCTTGCTTTCTTTGGGATCATTGTCAATAAGAGCTTTCATCTTACCCTGGATTTCCTCGAAGGTGCCGAAATATTCATGCTTCTTTGTAAGAAAAGATGGCTTGATATCCGGAAGAATGCTTCCAAGGCAGAACGCCTTTCTGTGGGACTGCAGACTCTTAGTGGCAGGCATCTGGTCTGCCAGATATCTGGCTACCAGTATATGGGATTTTTTACGCAACCGCTTCCTCTTCTTTCCTGTTCTTATCCATTGTAACAGATAAAAAACAATAAACTGTAAAAAGCTTTTGTATCTGCTTTTCAAATCATCGTTATCACAACTTAATATAGCAGAATCTCTGTCAAATTTCAAATAAACATTTTCTGATTTTCTGTGAAATATTTTCCAATATATCGTTAAATTGCACAATTATATCCTGCGTGTAAGCCGGTCTTGTTTTTTTTCGTCATATATTGTATTATTAGGTTACTGTACAGCTGAAAATCATGCAGACCCATGATTTCTGTACATTACAAAGCGTGTTGCTGGTCACGAAATGAACCGTAACATGATCCCAAAAATAAAATGCTGCCAGTGAACAGTAATGAAACACACTGGCATCATGAAATCATTACATAAAGGAGGAATTATATGCCTGGCCATAAACCACGGACAAATAAGGGGCTGGCTATAGCTGCTGTTCTTATGTGTCTTGCATGCGGAGTTTCTTTTACCCAGTCTTCCGCTTCGCACTCACCCATTACAGATACCCAGATCCCGGACATGTTCGTAGCTGGAAATACAGATGATTCCCAGATTCAATCTGGTGGTGCGGCAGCTAAAAATACCGATGCAGAAGAGGAGAACACACCGGAGGATGTCATTCCCACCGAAACGCCTGCCGCAGATACCCCGGCACCTGATACCCTTTCAGGTTCAGACACTTCTTTCGAAGTCTCTCCGGAAGCTTCCCAGGGGGTGTGGACGCCAGTTGACAGTAACTGGTATTTCATGGTAAACGGAGAAGGTTATAAAGGCTGGCTCACAGATACAGACGGACACCGCTATTACTTCAATGACAAAGGCGTTATGCAGACCGGATGGCTTGAGCTTGATGGCAAGCGCTACTACCTCAATGCAGATGGAGTTCTTCAGACTGGTGACGTGACAATAGACGGCAAAATTTATCACTTTGGCGCTGACGGTGCACAACAGGGTGAACCGACGACGGCAGATGATAGTTCCAATCAGGATCTTGTATTCTACATGAATACTACATCAGATTCTTCGAATGCTGACAATCTCACAGCTTCTGCGACAGGTGCTTCCACACCGGCTGCAGAAGCTGATATTTCTTCTGATCGAAATGAAGATTCCAGAAAAGCTTCTTCCGAAGTCGATGATCCTTCTGAAGCCTCTTCTGCAGCATCAGAAGTCTCCCCTGTACCGGAAGCCTCCGTTACTTCGGAACCGACTGTTTCTCCGGAGCCAAAGGGGATGATTGCCCTCACCTTTGATGATGGACCCAGTGATTTTACAGACCGTCTTTTGGATTGTCTGGAAGCAAACAATGTAAAAGCTACTTTTTTCCTGGCAGGTCAGGAAGTGGAATATTTTCAGGAACCTGTAAAGCGTATGGAGGAGCTTGGATGCGAGATTGGAAACCACTCTTATGATCACCCGGATCTCACCACGCTTTCCGCCGATGATGCTGCAAGTCAGCTTTCCCGCACAGATCAGCTGATCCAGGATCTCACAGGGCACATTGCCACTGTTGTGCGCCCCCCTTATGGTTCTTACAATGACACCGTAGCAGAGACTGCAGCAAGGCCTCTGATTTTGTGGTCTGTGGATACTCTGGACTGGGAAACACAGAATGCAGATTCCACAGTACAGAATGTAATGGACAACGCCAGTGATGGACAGATTATTTTAATGCATGATATTTTCAAAGAATCTGTGGATGCTGCTGAAATTTTTATTCCGCAGCTGCTGCAGGAGGGCTATCAGCTGGTAACAGTAAGCGAGCTGGCTGCTGCAAAGGGAATTACATTGGAAAACGGAACCGCTTATGGATCGTTTTGATTTGGCGTGTCCCAAGTTCAAACGCCTTATCGTGCAAGCACGAACGGCTTTTTGACCTTTTGACACTGGTATCATAATATAGCACTACATAAAAACCAGAGTATCGTTTTCAGGAAATCATCAACTATACTCTGGTTTTATTCTATATATTTTTTCAAACACGCAAAAAAGGAACTGCCATCATGACAATTCCTCTTTTATACTTATTCAGTTTTCTCTTCCAGAAGACTGCTGTGAACATACGCCTCAGAGCCTTCATAGTCAATCTGGATCCAGTCTCCGCTCTCACCTTTCTTGACTACTTCTGTTCCAGCGGACAATCCACCAATCACTTCTGCATCACTGCTGGCTGCTGCACGGACATTACAATCCTCTGTCACTACCAGCGTAGTTCCATCGGCTGTCTCTGCAGATCCTGTGACATCCTCACCAAGACCATCAAGGAAAGCAGCAAGTGCAGGATCTGCAGTCTGTGCATCCTCATACTGCTTCTGTACCTTGGCCTTCAGCTCCTTCACGTCGTCATCCTGACGCAAAGAAACTTCATATTTCGTTATCTCGTCGCTGTCATCGTGAGCAGCGCCGTCAATCTTCCAGTTCCCGTCTGTGTCCTTTACCACATAGAACTCAGCAAGCGCAGGTACCTTTGTATCAATCCCCTGACAGATGTAGTAAAAACAGGAATATACTACATAGGAATCGTCATCAAGCCCCTTTTTCGTGTAGATATCACCAGCTTCATACCCTTCAATGTACTTGGCATTGGTAATCTTAGACTCGTCTGCCGGTGCAAGATTATCTACCAATGTACGCAATTTGGTAATATCTTTATCCCCCAGAGCTGTGTAATAGCTCTTGATCAATGAAGTAATCTCTTCATTAGCTTTTTCCATGGGATTGGCGTCTTTCTTCCCGTCAGTCTCCCCATCATTTGCCGGAGAAGAAGGAACATTTCCCTGGTCGTTGTCTGCTGTTACCTGCTCATCGGCTGTATCCTTGCTGGAATCGCCCTTCCCGCTTCCCATAAATGCACGGATACCGAAAAACAGGACAACCACGATTAACAGAATCGCTCCGCCAAGCATAAAATAGCGAAGGTTATCTGATAACCATTCTCTGAAATTATCCAAGTTCTTG
>OLQK01001468.1_pt1 | contig 15638 bp, 15 predicted proteins | sample 1672501 | NCBI WGS metagenome assembly OLQK01 (sample SAMEA3136693, study PRJEB25190) | human gut metagenome | biome: human gut; feature: human-associated habitat; material: faeces | place: Austria | collected 2013 | reverse complement strand
GGATCTGATGAAGAGCACATCCCTTGCACTGGGTGAGGCGTATATGCGTGGGGATCTGGATATCGAGGGGAATCTTTATGAGGCACTGGATCATTTTCTGGGACAGATGGGGAAATTTTCGACCAATGAGTCTGCGCTGAAGAAGATCATGTTCAGTTCAACATCCAAGAAAAACCAGGAAAAGGAAGTAACCAGCCATTATGATATTGGAAATGATTTTTATAAACTATGGCTGGACGAGACGATGAGTTATTCCTGTGGATACTTCATCCATGAAGATGATACTCTGTATCAGGCACAGGTAAATAAAGTTGATTATATTCTTAAGAAATTACATCTCAAAGAAGGCATGAGCCTTCTGGATATTGGCTGCGGCTGGGGATTTCTGCTGATCGAAGCGGCCAAGAAATATAAGATCCACGGTACCGGTATCACGTTAAGCCATGAGCAGTATGCGGAATTTCAGAGACGGATCAAAGAGCAGGGACTGGAAGATTATCTTACCGTAGAGCTTATGGATTACCGTGATCTTCCGAAGAAAGAGTATCAGTTTGACCGTGTTGTCAGCGTCGGTATGCTGGAGCATGTTGGCCGTGACAATTATCAGCTGTTTCTTGACTGCGTGGAGAAAGTCCTGAAACCAGGTGGACTGTTCCTGCTTCACTTTATCAGTGCCCTGAAAGAGCATCCGGGTGATCCGTGGGTCAAGAAATATATTTTCCCGGGCGGAACCGTTCCGAGTTTACGTGAAATTCTGAATCATATGGCAGAGGATAATTTCCATACCCTGGATATCGAGAATCTCCGCCTGCATTACAATAAGACACTGCTCCACTGGGAAAAGAATTTCCGGGATAACATCGAAAAAGAGAAGACCATGTTTGATGAAAAATTCCTACGTATGTGGGATCTCTACCTGTCCGCGTGTGCGGCAACGTTCCATAACGGAATTATCGATCTTCATCAGATCCTTATGACCAAGGGCGTGAACAATGATCTGCCGATGACACGGTGGTATTGATAAAAGTCTTTACAAACCCGCCGGAAAGGAATATCATACTTTTATAAAACTATTTATAAAAGTCAACAAGAGGTTCCGTATGGCAGGAAAAGCAGAGAAAAAAAGCAATACAAGATCAAGGATCATCAGTTATGTGATGAATAATGAGAATACATCCAAGGTGGAAATTTCCAAGAATCTGAACATAAGTATGCCTACCGTGCTTTCCAATGTAAATGAACTGATGGAAAGTGGGGTGCTTGTGGAAACAGGGGAATATGCATCCACCGGAGGCAGAAAGGCCAAGAGTATTGGTATCAATCCGTCTTACCGTTATGCAATGGGAATTGTGATCACTGCCAATCATGTGGGAATGACACTGGTGAATATGAGATCTGAGATCGAAAAGACAGACAGGGTAAGAATGAAGTTTTCGCCGGAAACATCTTACTGTGGGGAGCTATCCATACTGGTAAAAAAATTTCTGGAAGACATGGAAGAGCCGGAAAAGCTTCTGGGAATCGGGATATCCATTCCGGGGATCATCAGCCAGGAACAGCATCTTGTGGTGAAATCCCATGCCCTTAAGATTGAAAATTACAGCCTCAGTTTTCTGGAACAGTCTTTTTCCTGTCCGGTTTATTTTGAGAATGATGCCAATGCGGCGATGATGGCTGAGGATATCCATCAGTATAAAAACGCCATTTATCTTTCTCTGAACAATACGCTGGGTGGTGCTTTCTGCATTGATGGAAAACTGTTCTCCGGACAGAATCAGAAAGCCGGTGAGTTTGGACATATGATTCTGGTACCTGGCGGACGGAAATGTTACTGTGGCAAAAAGGGCTGTGCAGATGCCTACTGTGCGGCAAGCGCGCTGACAGATGGGAAGTATGAATCCCTGGAACTGTTTATGGAAGCACTTTCAGAGGGAAACACAAAAGCACAGAAGAAATGGGCGGATTATCTGGACAATCTAGCCATACTGATTTCCAATCTGCGAATGGCTTACGATATGGACATCATTCTTGGTGGAGAAGTTGGTGGATATCTTGCGGATCATATGCTGGCTCTTGGGGAAAAAGTGATGGAATATAACGGATTTGACCGGGATATCCGATATCTTAAGAACTGTACCTACCGGAAAGAAGCATCTGCGGTGGGAGCAGCGAAGCATTTTTTCAGTGAATTCATAAAAAATATATAAATAAAGAAATGTTATGGAAAAAGCCTGCAGGGGTGGTGTGATATGTGAACACACAGGATCTGCGGGCTTTTTTTATTATGATATCAGCAGAATGATACTTCTGGCTGTAAATAGTGAAATATGCATAAAAACAGAAGGTCAGACTTGTTCAATACGTAGAATAGCAGGAAATACTATTGACAAATTCTTTCAAAAGAATCACAATATAATTACTTTGATAAAACAATTAATAAAAGTTACGATGAAAGATAAATAAAGATCAGCAAGGAGGAAAAAACAATGATTCAGCAGGTAATGACAAATCCAGGAGAGATTATTTTCAGAGAGGTACCGGTTCCGGAGGTAAAAGATGACCAGGTTCTTGTTAAGATCATGAACATTGGTATCTGTGGATCGGACATCCATGTATACCACGGCAAGCATCCGTTTACCAAATATCCGGTGACACAGGGACATGAGGTTTCCGGTGAGATCACGGAACTTGGAAAAAATGTGACAGGGTTTAAGGTTGGCCAGAAAGTTACCATCGAGCCACAGGTATACTGCGGACATTGCTATCCATGCCGCCATGGAAAGTATAACCTCTGTGAGGAACTGAAGGTTATGGGCTTCCAGACAACAGGAACTGCTTCTGAATATTTTGCGGTAGATGCGTCCAAGGTTACCCCGATTCCGGAAGAGATGTCCTATGAGGAAGGCGCTATGATCGAGCCTCTGGCTGTTGCAGTTCATGCAGTGAAGCAGATGGGCGATGTAAAGGGAATGAATATCACAGTGATCGGCGCAGGTCCTATCGGAAACCTTGTTGCACAGACAGCCAAGGGAATGGGCGCAGCCAAAGTTATGATCACCGATGTCAGCGATCTCCGTCTTGCAAAAGCAAAAGAGTGCGGCATTGATATCTGCGTAAACACGAAAGAGAAAAATTTCGGAGAAGCTCTGGTGGAAGCGTTTGGCCCGGACAAGGCAGATGTGATCTATGACTGTGCCGGAAACAACATCACTATGGGACAGGCGATCCAGTATGCAAGAAAAGGCAGCGTCATCGTACTGGTAGCAGTATTTGCAGATATGGCAACGGTTGACCTTGCTGTTGCCAACGATCATGAGCTGGATATCAAGAGCACCATGATGTACCGCCATGAGGATTACGTAGATGCCATTGATCTTGTAAACGCCGGAAAAGTTCATTTAAGACCACTGATCTCAAAAACATTCAAGTTCAAAGATTATCTGAAAGCATACCAGTATATTGATGAGAACCGTGAGACAACCATGAAGGTTATCATCAATGTGCAGGAAAAATAAACATTCATAAAAAATACAGAAAATAAAACCTCCCGGAACGATCCACAGACAGAAAACTGTGGTATTGTTTCAGGAGGTTTTTCTGTTACAGTAAATTGTTTCGGAAAAATGAGAGATCGGTATTATGCCGCTGGTGTATGGATCAGTTTTTCAAAATCTTCCTCACACATAGGACGGTAATACAGGAATCCCTGGATTTTCCCATGCGCTTCAGCATATGGAAGACTTCCTGAAGAACAATCTTTGCATTTTCCGTAAGGGAATCGCCAAGGAATTTCCGGTCGATCTTTACTTCATTGAACAGCAGATCTTTTAAGGTATTCAGGGAAGAATATCCGGTTCCTCGAAATGCAGAGGAGAAACATTCAGGGAAATGCGGAAATCTGCCGGAAACTGCCTGGAAAATTCCTGAAGCCACCGAAAAGCCTTTTCATAAACATAATATCCAGGCTGATGACAAAACCGTTCTGCTCAAACAATGGAATGTACACGGCCGGGGACCAGCGCATTTTTCCATCACGAAGCCAGCGGACGAGGACTTCCGCATTGGAGATCTTCCCACTGGCAGGAGATACTTTGGGCTGAAAATAAATCTGAAATTCTTCATTTTTCAGAGCCTGATGGAAGGAATGGAGAATTTCTGCCTGTATTTTTTCCTGGCGGTCAATTTCTTTTAAATCCATACTGTCGGTCAATGGAGATTCCTACAGCAACAACCGCCACAGAGAGAATGGTACGATCATACGAAAACCGGAGCACGAGATCGAAGATGGGATTTTTATTACGGAGAGATCTTTATGAAGATATTAAGTACAATAAGAAAAATTCTCCTGCATGTCTGTGTTGTATGCAGTCTGGTTTCCATAACAGCAAAAATCCTGGACTGGTATAATCCGTACATGAATTTTTCCGGACATGTGAGCGGGCTTTAGATGGTGTTATATTTTGTGGTGATCCTGTTGGCAGTGACAGAAGGCGGAAAGAGGATTTCCGGGAAAAAATCTCAGAGGCATGTTGAGGAAAGAAGGTTGCATAATCGCTCTGAAAGATTTATCATAGATTCCACGTGAGGATTACGCCTTTTTGGCGTATGAGGATGATGGAGTGAATTGAAATGTATTATGATCTGACAAAAGGCAGGATCGGAAAATGTCTGATCCTGTTTGCGTTGCCTATGATCGCAGGTAATCTTTTGCAGCAGTTTTATAATATTGCGGATACCCTGATCGTAGGACGTGTGCTTGGAAAAAACGCATTGGCAGCGGTTGGTTCTGCCTATACTTTGATGACGTTTCTGACGTCTGTTTTTCTGGGACTGAGTATGGGTTCCGGTGCTCTTTTTTCGATTTATAAGGGAAAGGGCAGTGACCGGGAACTGCGGCTTTCTGTTGTCCATGCTTTTGGACTGATCATGAGTGTGACGGTGCTGTTAAATGTGGTGGTGTACCTTTTTACGGACCCAATCCTCTGGTTCCTGCGGGTGCCGGAAGAGGTGTATGGTGGGATGAAAACATATCTGCTTGTGATTTTTGCGGGTCTTGTGGCAACGTCTCTTTATAACTTTTTTTCCTGTCTTTTGAGGGCGCTTGGGAATTCCACGGTGCCTCTTGTTTTTCTGGCGGTTTCCGCTGTCCTGAATATTGGACTGGATCTTCTGTTTGTGGCGGTTCTTCCATGGGGGATTGCTGGTGCGGCTTTTGCTACGGTGATCGCTCAGTATGTGTCTGGTGTGGGGATCACCATTTATGTGCTGCATTCCTGTAAAGAGCTTTTGCCCGGAAAAGGGGAGCTTTGTTTCGACCGGGGTATTCTTGGTGAGATCGTGAATCTTTCTTCTCTGACCTGTCTGCAGCAGTCGGTGATGAATTTTGGTATTCTGATGGTCCAGGGGCTGGTGAACAGTTTCGGGGCTACGGTGATGGCTGCTTTTGCGGCTGCTGTGAAGATTGATACTTTTGCCTATCTTCCGGTGCAGGATTTTGGAAATGCGTTTTCTACGTTTGTGGCACAGAATTATGGTGCCGGGAATAAAGAGCGTATCCGCAAGGGTATCCGGGTGGCTTTTGCCATGAGTATCGGGTTCAGTGTGGTGATCTCGGTGCTGGTGTGTCTGTTTGCCGGGCCTCTGATGAAGATTTTTGTCAGTGGGAAAGAGGTGGCTGTGATCGCTGAGGGGGTGAAGTATCTCCGGATCGAGGGGGCGTTTTATCTTGGCATTGGCTGTCTGTTTCTGCTGTATGGTTATTACCGGGCGATCAAGCGGGCGGAGATGTCGGTTGTGCTGACGGTGATCTCTCTGGGACTTCGTGTGCTGCTGGCGTATGTGCTTTCTGCGGTGGTCGGTGAGGTGGGAATCTGGGTGGCGATTCCCATCGGCTGGGTGATGGCAGATGTTACGGGGATTGTTTATATGCGGCGGACGTGGTGAGGTGGCTATGTCTGTTATTTATGGCCGTTGTCGTATAGCTGCTGGATGTCTTTCGGGAGGTTGTCCGGGAGCATCTGGCGGATCTTGTCTTCGTTTCCTTCTTTCATGGCCTGGTCGTAGTACCAGCATTTGTATTTGAGCATATCGAGGGTTTTATTGAGTCGTAGGATTTCCTGTTCTACGGCTTTTTTTCTTGTCTCGAAGAGTTCTTTGCGGTTCTGGTAGGTGCTGCTTCCCTGATTGCACCATTCAAAGAATTGTTTGATGTCTTTGATTTCCAGGCCGGAGGCTTTGAGGCATTCAATCATGCGGAGGGCTTCCAGTTCGTGGTCGTTGAATTTTCGGATGCCGGATTCGCGTTTGAGGTTGGGGAAGAGGCCTTCTTTGTCGTAGTAGCGCAGGGTGGAGACGGGGAGATGGAACATTTCGGATACTTGGCCGATGGTGTACATTGGGGGTCCTCCTTTGGGTTTTTGTTTTTATTTTATGATAAATGGGGGGGGATGCAAGTATAGGACGCCGTGGAGTGTGCATCGGTTCTGGCTGGGGCTTCGTCGGGGGCTGGCTTCTAGGCTGCCGGAATTCTGCTAAAAGCGTTTTACAAAAGTCCGAACTCGCTTCGCTCAAACAGCGAACTTTTGTAAAACAACGCAGATTTCCGCCAGCCAAGAATCAGCTCCCCTCCTGCAGAGTCAGCCAGAACCGATGCACACTCCACGGCTGGCTATTCAGGGCGGGAGGGATAGGGTGGCTGCTCGGGAGTTGGATGAGCCGTCAGCGCTGCGCTGGACGGCTGGGGGAAAAGGCTGAGTTTCCTTGTGTTTTTTTTGTGGGGGGGGGGGGAGGATGTCGGATTATGGGATAATTTTTGGAATAGTTTTGGATGATTTTCAGGGTGATGCGTGGTATGGTTATTATATCTTATAAGATCTTTGTCTGTATGGACATTCTTGGAGCTTCATATTCTGGAGCATTTTCCATTTTGAGTTACTGTAGAGTTTGTGAAAATCCATTTTATGGGGTTTTTATGTTTGGGTGATGTGGTATAATTTTATATACCAGTAGGAGTGTTAATGACCAACAATACTATATTCGATGATGTTTTCCGGACAATGGCGGTCAGAATGGTTGAGTATGACTTTGCGATTGCATTGGAACACAGAAAAAAAGTTGATGGGAGATATTGTGTAGAATTTCCCAGATCTTGCGTACTATATTTGAGAAATGGAAAAAGAACACCGGATTTTCTGGAGGTAGAGTTAATCCTTCCAGATTCTCAGATGTGTGTATATCGGGTTCCGACGGTGAAAGTGGAGAATTATACAAAAGATAGTATTTTTGAGAAAAAGCTTCTGATGCTGCTTCCATTTTATATTATGAGATATGAGAAGGTTGCGGATATAATAGAGAAAGATTCGGAAAAACTTCAGAGATTATTAAGTGAATATGAAGATATACGTAATAAACTGGGGAAAGAAATTTCGATTTCTGGGAGGGCAGAATTATATACAGATCTGAATAGGCTGATTATCAGAATATCGGATTATGTTTTCAGGAATAAAGAAAAAGTTCGGAAAGGAGTTGGCGAGGTTATGGGTGGAAAAGTTTTGCAGTTGGAATCTGAGAGGCTTCGCGAGGAAGGAATGGCGATTGGAAAAGCGGAAGGAAAAGCGGAAGGAAAAGCAGAGGGTGAAGCGAGATTGAGTGCACTGATCAATCGACTGTTTCTGGAAGGACGGTCAGATGAAGTACAGCGTGTGGTGACGGATGTAAAATGGCGTCAGAAGCTGTATGGTGAGTATAATCTGTAAGAAGTGATGTGTTAGCTATAAACCAAAATTAAGGGGATATTTTATGTGGATTTCTGCCAATGATGAGAGGATTCGATATACGGGGAGGATTGACTGGAGTGTGGAAGGGGAGCCGGTTTGGGTGTTTCCGGGGTCTTCGGCGGAGTTTTGGTTTTCGGGGGAGGTGCTGAGGATTCATGTGGAGAATTTTAATGAGTACTGGCAGAATTATCTGGGGTGTATTCTGGATCAGGTGCAGTCGGCGTTTTATTTGAAAAAGTTCGGTGAGACGGTTATTGAGGTTAAGGTGCCGGAGAATGAGTCAGGGGTGCATCATGTTTTGTTTTTTAAGCGGCAGGATGGGTGTCATGAGTTGAAGATCCTGGGGTTTGAGATCGGGGATGGGGAGAGGTTGATTTATCTGCCTCCGGTTTCGGGGCGGAGGATTGAGGTTTATGGGGATTCGGTTTCTGCCGGGGAGTCGGTGGAGGCGATTGATTTTACTGGTAAAACGGATATGGAGCATGAAGGGGGTTTTTCTAATTGCTGGTTTTCTTTTCCTTGGCTGACGGCCCGGATGTTGGGAGCGGAGCTTCATGATATTGCTCAGGGTGGGATCGCGCTGATGGATGGTCAGGGGTGGTTTCACAGGCCGGTGCAGACGGGGATGGAGACTGCGTGGGATAAGGTGCATTATAATTCTGTGTTTGGGGAGATGACGGAGTGGGATTTTTCGAAATTTGTTCCTCAGGTGGTGATCGTGGCTCTTGGGTAGAATGATAATTATCCGGTGGATTATATGAAAGTGGAGGCTGAGAAGAAAGCGCAAGGTGTCTGTGTTTACGAACAAGAATCAGATCAGGTGACGCAGGTGGAAAATGGTTATTCATATTGTTGTGAGATGGCTGATAAATGGCGCAATCACTATAAAGATTTCCTGAAAAAGCTCCGTGGTGTTTATCCGGAGGCGTGGATCGTCTGCTGTACGACGGTTTTACAGCATGATAAGAGCTGGGATGATGCTATTGACCGGGTTGTAGATTCCATGAAAGATGAGAAGATCTCACATTTTCTGTTCAGCAGAAATGGTGTGGCTACACCGGGGCATCCCCGTATTCCGGAGCAGTTTGAGATGGCGCGGGAGATGGCGGATTATATCGAAAATGTGCTGGGTGTATATAAAAATAAATGAGATACGTAATGTGCAGCTGCAGACAGAAGAGATTACATTTTTGAAACTGAATTGCGTAAGATCAAGGTTGACGTAAAAAATTGCATATAGTATACTGTGAATGTTCATCGGAGGATTGATTGTTCGACGGAAACAATGGCTGGATAAGATGACAGGCTGAGATGCCTGTTGCTTATCCAGCTTTTTTAACGTTTATTAAGAAGAGGAGGATAAGAATGGAAAAAAACAACACCTTTACACAGGGTAGGATCCTGAAACCGCTGATCTTATTTGCGCTTCCTGTCCTGCTGGCGCTTTTTCTGCAAGCGATGTATGGCGCGGTGGATCTTCTGATCGTGGGAAAATTTGCTTCCTCTGCGGATGTTTCGGCGGTTTCCACGGGATCACAGATCATGATGACGCTTACCAATCTTGTGAGCAGTTTTGCCATGGGAACGACAGTGCTCCTGGGACAGCAGATCGGCTGTGGGGAGCGGAAACAGGGAGGCCGGACGGTTGGAACTGCGATTGTGATGTTTACGGTGATCGCGCTGGTCATGACTGCGGTGCTGGTGATCTTTGCGCCTCAGGTCAGCAGCATCATGAATGCGCCGGAGGAAGCTTTTGACAAAACAGTTGCTTATGTGCGGATCTGCGGCGGCGGTATGCTGGTGATCGTGGCGTATAATCTGATCGGTTGTATTTTCAGGGGGATTGGAGATTCCAGAACGCCGTTATTTACAGTTGCCGTTGCATGTGTATTCAATATTGCAGGGGACCTGATCCTCTGTGCGGGATTTAAGATGGGAACGTCAGGAGCTGCTTTTGCAACTGTATTTGCACAGGTTATCAGTGTGATCGTTTCCTTTGGCGTTATCCGCAAAAAAGAGCTGCCTTTTGAAATGCATAAAACGGATATCGGGGTCCACGGCCGGACTCTCCGGAAAATGGTGGGGCTTGGAGCACCTATCGCATTGCAGGATCTCCTGGTAAGCATTTCCTTTCTGATCATCCTGGCTATTGTGAATTCCATGGGAGTAACGGCATCTGCAGGTGTTGGCGTTGCAGAAAAAGTCTGTGCGTTTATCATGCTGATCTCATCTGCGTTTATGCAGTCCATTTCTGCTTTTGTGGCGCAGAATTACGGAGCGGGACGCATGGACCGGGCAAAAAAAGCTCTGCATTATGGTGTGGCGGTTTCTTTTGCCATTGGTGTTGGAATGTTTTTCCTGTCATTTTTCCATGGAAATGTGCTGGCGGGAATTTTTTCCTCCGATGCAATGGTCATCGAGGCAGCGGCAGATTACCTGAAAGCTTATGCCATTGACTGTCTGTTTACGGCAATCTTTTTCTGCTATATCGGATTTTATAATGGAATCGGTATGACGAAGTTTGTAATGATCCAGGGAATCATAGGTGCTTTCTGTGTGAGAGTTCCGGTGTCATGGTTTATGAGCCGCAGAGCCGGTGCGACGCTGTTTGATATCGGGCTGGCAACACCGTTTTCTTCGATCCTGCAGCTGGTGCTGTGCCTGGGATGTATGTTGTATCTGAGAAAGAAAAAATGGGTATAGGATACCGTGTAAACGTTTTCAGGAATGTGGTCTGTCCGTCAGTAAAAAACTGTGCTAAAATGAGCAGAGAGTAAATTGTCAGAGAAAGATGTGGACGAAGCGACAGAATGCAGAAGTCTGACTGACAAATAAAACAAGAAAAAGAAACACAGATCATAAATATCAGGAGGAAATATCATGGAGAATATTTTTCACAGAGTAAGTATCCGTAAATATGAAGATAAACCCGTTGAGAAAGAGAAAATCCTTCAGATTCTGAAAGCCGGTATGCAGGCACCTAGTGCATGTAATCAGCAGCCGTGGGAATTTTATGTTGTGACAGATAAGGAGAAGATCCAGGAGCTTTCCAAAGCAACTCCTTATTCCGGATGTGCAGGTGGTGCGCCGGTTGTGATCGTTCCGGTATATCGGAAAGAAGGTCTGGTTGTGCAGGATATGGCACAGATCGACATGTCTATCGCCCAGGAAAATATCTGGCTGGAAACGGATGCGCTGGGACTTGGCGGCGTTTGGATCGGAATCGCGCCGATGCAGGATCGCATGGATCTGGTCCATGATATTCTGAAACTTCCGGAGAATGTGGAAGTTTTTTCCCTCTTTGCCCTGGGATATCCGGCAGAGAGCAGGAAGCAGCAGGATCGTTTTGACGAGAGCAGGATCCACTTTGTAGAATAATGTATGCATCGGGCTGTGTCAGAATACAATGAAGAATGGCAGAACATATGGTTTTCTGGTATAGCAGGACAGATGTGATAGATAGTAGAACAGAATCGAGGACAGAAAAATGGAACATATAGCAAGAGACGAAGCATTTGCATTATTAAAAAAATACAACAAAGATCCTTTTCACATCCAGCATGCACTGACTGTGGAGGCAGTGATGAAATGGTATGCAAAAGAGCTGGGCTATGGCGATGACGCAGAATACTGGGGCATTGTAGGTCTGCTTCATGATATTGATTTTGAACTTTACCCGGAGGAACACTGCCTGAAAGCACCGGAGCTTCTCCGTGAGGCAGGTGTGGGAGAAGATATCATTCATGCGGTGGTTTCTCATGGATATGGAATTACTGTTGGCTGTGGAGCTACCATTGAGACTGCGCCGGAGCATGAGATGGAAAAAGTCCTTTTTGCAGCGGATGAGCTCACCGGTCTGATCTGGGCAGCGGCGCTGATGCGTCCGTCCAAGAGCACCAAGGATATGGAGCTGAAATCCCTGAAAAAGAAATATAAAAGCAAAGGTTTCGCGGCAGGCTGTTCCAGAGAAGTGATCCAGCGAGGCGCAGATCAGCTGGGCTGGGATCTTGCGAAACTTCTTACTATGACACTTCAGGCTATGGCAGAAAGCGAAGATGAGATCCAGAAAGAGATGGATGAGGAAGAAGCCTGAATATAGTGAAAGACACCAATAAATCTTCTGATATTTTGTGCAGAATACATTTTGCAGAGCCGGGATTTTTGCGATAAAATATAAGTATAGGAACCGGAAAACTGCATTATGAAAGAGGTGAAGGGTATGAAGGAATACGAGATCATTATTGAAACTATTAATCCCTGTGGTGGTGATCGCCATTCTCAGCAAGAGATCGTTGAAGCAAAGATTGAGAGCCCGGAAGCTTATGTCAAAGAAAAAGGAAGATTTCCAATCATTGATAAGATTGAGAATCCCGACGGCGGGGTTGTGATCGTGACCGGTGATGGAAAAGGATACATGGTAAGATATACATTTTCTGAATAATGGGTAATGCGGCGTATGTGACGGAAAACGGATCATAAAGTGGAGTATGGATCTGTTTTACATATATGCCGCATTTTTATTGCTTTTTCGTGATCGGGCAAAAAAATCCTTGACCTAAAGCAAGGAGCTTGGAGTTGGTTTTAACACCCCATCCATTATCCGTTTTCCATTTGAAAAAATGGTGCGGGAGAATAAGAATGTAAATCTGGTGCGGCTGAACCTGGATGAGGCAGTGATACCGGAGAGCTTTGGTAAAAGGGGAATCGGGATCAACCGGGATCTTTGTGAGAGCTTGGATGATATCAGGAAGAATATGTAATAGGAGGGGAGAATCTTATGGAGCAGAAACAACGTCTCGATTATCTTGTAGAAAAATTTAAAGAGGATTCTGGAGAATACAGTGATCTTGCAGTACCGGATTCCGAGCCGGAGAAACGAAGGATCCTCCGGTCTTTAATGAATATCCGCATGCCCCGTCATCTGGATGACAAGGTACTGGAAGTACAGGATGCATTTCTTCAGGAAGATGCCCGGGAAAAAGGAATCGTGACTCTGGACCAGATTCCCACAGTAAAAGACAGCTGCAACAGCAGAGATGTTTTTGCAGAAAAAATCTCTATCTGGCAGGGAGACATTACCAGACTTCAGGTGGGAGCTATTGTCAATGCTGCAAACTCCCAGATGCTGGGGTGTTTTGTTCCATGCCATCGATGTATTGACAATGCGATACACTCTGCGGCCGGAGTAGAGCTTCGGGCGGAGTGCAGCCACCAGATGAACCAGAAGCGCATCCGATATGGGCGAAACTATGAAGAACCCACAGGCCAGGCTATGCTGACAAAAGGCTACAACCTGCCGGCGGATCATGTGATCCATACCGTTGGCCCCATTGTATATTATGAGGTCACAGATGCACTTCGCCAGGATCTTAAGAACTGCTACGAAAACGTTCTCAGATGCTGCATGGAACATCAGATCCGGAGCGTAGCGTTCTGCTGCATTTCCACAGGAGAGTTTCATTTTCCAAATAAAGAAGCCGCAGAGATAGCAGTGGATACAGTAAAAAGATTCCTGGAAAAACACGGAGATGCTTTTGACCGGGTGATCTTTAATGTGTTTAAGGATATGGATCTGGAATATTATATGCGACAGTTTTAATTGAATCAGATAAGTCCTTAGCGAAGATGCGAAAAGTAAGAAACAACGAATGCGAATGATTTTATCTGTCTGAATATGAAAGGAAGAAGTTTCTGCTTAAGCAGCTTCCGGTGCAGCATTATCCGCCAGCTGACTGCGGAACAGTGTTCGGAAGATCAGTCTCACAAGCGATCCCACAAAGAAAATCTGCAGGCAGAAAGCAACCGGGAAACAAAGCACTGCCAGCTGCAGCCAGTTGGTAAACCAGTTTTGTACACCGTTATGCAGAAATGTTGCAAACAATGTAATAGTCGGAACAATGAGACATACAGTAAAAGACTGAATGGCAAGGATGATAAAAATCGGTTTATCCACGCCAGGAGTGACAATACGGAAAGCTAGTTTCTGAGCAGTTTTTGTGATCAGGAAAAAGATCAGGCAGAAAACAACCACATACTCAACCCACATCTCCCGGATCGCCATGGAAAACACTTGTGGTGTCAGACTGCCCATATTCAGGGAAATCGTGTAGCAGGTCATGGAAAACACCATAAAGAAAACCATGATCAGTGTAAAAATGATACTTTGAAATTTTGTTTTTGGCATGATGAGCCCTCCTTGTTTATTGAATGAAAGTATGAAATAGGATTTCAGCACAAAAAAAGACACCAAATATGCCCCGGCCATCAGACATCAGCCAAAGCGATATTTAGTGTCAGAAAAATCCATATTCAATTTGCACGAGGATTATTATAGCAGATTTTTTCAGGAAAAGTAAAGAGAAAAATTCTGCGAGAAATAGATGCCTTTTATTTTTGAAATTGAAATGTGCACAAAAAAACGCATGCAAATTTATAAAATATGTATAAATTATTTGTTGAAATTTTATAAAAAAAGGAGTAAAACATTAGATAAATAAAAAAGAGAAATGCATGGAACAGGACAGACCACAAAAAGCATGCCGGATTACAGAGAGCCGCAGGCTGATGAGAAGCGGCAGAAGGTATTTTGTGATATCACCTGGGAGCATCCCGCTGAATAGAAATCTTTAAGTAAGCCGGGACGTAGTCTTCACGTTACAGAAGAGGCTGTTTGATATGACAGTAATAAGTGGTCGCGTTTAGCAATAAATACGATAATACAAAGTGGTACCACGGAACATTCCGCCTTTGTTATCCGAAAGGATAGCAGGGGCTTTTTTAATATATAAAATAAAAGTAAAAAACACAAAGGAAAGAGAGTTGATATTATGAACGGAATCACAATGATGATCATAGCCATTGTAGTTCTCGGAGGCGCATATCTTCTGTATGGCCGTTATCTCCAGAACAAATGGGGCATTGATCCGAAAGCAAAAACTCCGGCATACGAAATGGAGGACGGAGTTGATTATGTACCGGCTGATACAAATGTAGTATTTGGCCATCAGTTTGCATCCATAGCAGGTGCAGGTCCCATCAACGGACCGATCCAGGCCGCAATTTTCGGTTGGCTGCCGGTTCTGTTATGGATCCTCATCGGTGGTGTATTTTTCGGAGCTGTGCAGGATTTTGCATCCATGTACGCATCTGTAAAGAATAAAGGACGTACCATCGGATATATCATCGAAGCGTATATCGGAAAGCTTGGAAAAAAATTATTCCTTTTATTCTGCTGGCTGTTCTGTATCCTGGTCGTTGCAGCATTTGCAGATGTTGTAGCAGGAACCTTTAACGGATTTGTCGCAAATGATGCAGGAGCTGTTACAAAGGTAGCCGCAAACGGAGCTGTTGCAACAACTTCCATGCTGTTCATTCTGGAAGCTGTTGTACTTGGATTTTTCCTTAAATATACAAAGTTCAATAAATGGATCAACACTGCAGTAGCAATTATATTACTGGTAGCCGCAATTGCACTGGGACTTAATTTCCCGATGTATGTAAGCCTTGGAACCTGGCATATCATCATCTTTGCATATATCCTGATCGCCAGCGTTGCTCCTGTATGGGCACTGCTTCAGCCACGTGACTATCTGAACAGTTATCTGCTGATCTTTATGATCGTTGGCGCAGTTATTGGTGTATTTGTAGCCAATCCGTCCTGTAACCTGAAAGCTTTTACAAGCTTTAATGTGGACGGACAGTACATGTTTCCGATCCTGTTTGTAACCATCGCCTGCGGTGCTGTTTCCGGTTTCCATTCACTGGTATCCTCCGGTACTGCATCCAAGCAGATCAAAAATGAGAAAAATATGCTTCCTGTTTCCTTTGGAGCAATGCTGATGGAAAGTATGCTTGCCATCATCG
>OLQK01001463.1_pt1 | contig 15701 bp, 16 predicted proteins | sample 1672501 | NCBI WGS metagenome assembly OLQK01 (sample SAMEA3136693, study PRJEB25190) | human gut metagenome | biome: human gut; feature: human-associated habitat; material: faeces | place: Austria | collected 2013 | reverse complement strand
TAAAATGTTTTCTTGCAAGAAAGAAATGCGTTTGCTTCCGCACATGTCATGAAAATGGGGGTAATGCCCCGGGTCAGCTGAGCGGCAGTCTGGTTTCCGGATACCGCAGGGGGGATTTGGTTGGTTGTTTCATGAAGGCCAGCACGAAAGCCACCATGCCCACACGGCCCACAATCATGTTGAACACGATGATCCATTTGCCGGCATCACTGAGTTCCGGAGTGACGTTCCATGAAAAGCCTACCGTGGCGAAAGAGCTGACTACCTCGAAAAACAGGCGTTCCAGACTCAACCGCGGTTCTGCAAAACACATGACCGTAGTCATCATACCTACCCAGGCTCCGGCCAGGATGACGGTGATGACGGCCCGTTCCACCACATTGCGGGCAATCCGGCGCTTGTGCATGACCACGTCTTTCTTGCCCTGTAAAATGCGCGCCACCTCCCCGCAGGAAACGGCAAATGCGGTGGTATGGACTCCTCCCGTGGTGGAACCGGGATTGCCTCCGATGAACATGAGAGCTCCCAGAAACAGGGCGTATGGAGCGCTGTTGAGCGCCATGTTCGAAATGTTGAATCCTGCTGTGCGGGCCGTTGCATTGAACAGGCTCTCCCACAAAATCCAGTACCACGGATCGGCAGACGTAAACAGGCTGCCGTCAATTATTTTAATCAGGAACAGGATCAGCCCGCCGCCAAGCACCAGAGCGGCGGTCATGCGTACGACCAGCCAGCTGTATGTGGACCAGTGGCGGCTGACGGTGTTCCGGGCATCCCAGCCCAGTGCGACTCTGGCCCGGCGGACGATTTCCAGATACATGGCGAATCCCAGGCTGCCGCAAAGCACCATGACCATGATGGTAATCTGGCCGCCCATATTGTAGGCTACGCCCGGTGTGGCCAGGTTATCCGCAAACAGGCTGAATCCCGCATTGCAGAAACCGGAAACGGAATGGAAGACGGCGTACCACCAGAGCGTGTCTCCCTCCAGCCCCGGAACATGTCTCCAGGAAAAATAGAGGCCTATGGCGCCCAGCGCTTCCACTCCGAACGTGACGGCAATAATATTCTTGATGAACCGGTCTACCTGGGCAATGCCTTCTTCATCCAGCAGGTTGCTGATGGTTACCTTGGAACGCAGGCTCAACCCCTGGCCAACCATCAGGGAGACGAAATAAGTGAACGTCATGATGCCGAAAGCTCCCACTTGGAAAAGCACCAGCAAAATGGTCTGTCCGTAATTGGTGAAGTGTTCATGAACATTCAGGGGGACCAGCCCCGTGACGCAGACGGCGCTGGTGCTGATGAAATAGGCGTCCGTGGCGGAAAGGACGATGCCGTCCTTGGTAGCTCCCGGCGACATGAGAAGAGTTCCTCCCAGCGCAATGAAGGCAATCAGGGTAAGCAGGAAAAGAAGGGCGGGACGAATGCGCGGGAGGTGGAAGCCCCTGTTCCGGCGGGCGATGCGGAAAAAATATTCCTTGAGGTTCAGCAGAGGGGCAGCTCCGTAGCAGAGGCAGAGCGCGCGGAAAATGTTCTGAAGCTCTATTTTGGAGATAAAGGTGGAATGGAAAAAGTCGCCTGCCAGCATGACCAGAATCACCAGCCCCAGCCCCAGTTCTACCCACCGGGGGTTGCGGATGGCCCTGGCAAGCCATTTTTCCCGCAAAATGCCGATGACGCCCGTGAGCTGGCCCAGCACCAGGAAGGAGAGAATTTCGCGGAAATAGCGCAGGGAAAGCTGGTCTTCATGAATTTCCCCGAAGCCGTTCCACCACAGCAGCCACATCAATGCGGCCAGTGTGCACAGGCCGAACCCCATTTCCATGACCTCAAAACGGTTCAATAGCGGTTTTTCATTCGTCTCATTCACAAGCCTGCAATGGTGATGCCTCTGATGCTGGGGGGAGACTACTGCATACGGAAAGATTTGAGAAGCCCTTATATCGTTTCCAGGCGGTCCTGGCTGGAGGCAGGAAGGCGCCTTGGAAAAAAATTTTTTCATGTGAAGGAAAATAGTTGCCAATCCGGCGCCGCCGTGCATAATAAGCCCCGTTCTTACCAAACCATGTGCGCTCGTGGCGGAATTGGTAGACGCGCTAGATTCAGGTTCTAGTGGAGGCAACTCTGTGAAGGTTCGAGTCCTTTCGGGCGCACCATATAACCCTTTTTAAGTTAATAACTTGAAAGGGGTTACTTGTTTCTGGGGGAGAGAGGTTAAAAATCTTATTTTTTGACGAACTAGGGGACATTCAGGGGACATGGTTGCTGTCAGAAACCATTGTAAGACAGTGGGAAATAAATTTTGATCCCAGATGCGAATCTACACTAATTTATTTCTCTCTACAATACAATGATCATAGCCCTTTTCTCCGTGGTCGGTCTGCAATAGAACCTTGTATCATACATTAGTTTCCTACTTTCTGCCAAGACACACGACATTCCCAGGGTATTCATGTGGCTGGGGCACGCAGGCACCAACATGACAGAAAAGCACTACCGGGAAGGCGTACGAGTAGCCGAGGGCGAGGCATGGTTCAATGTTCTGCCGGAGGATACAGAGCATTGACTTGTTGTTTTTATTGACCTCTTTGCCTTGATGTTGTAATTGACTTTTGTTGTCCGCCACTCGTCATTGAGCGTGGGACATCGTCGAAGCTATAAAGCTTCCATATGGGGGTCTCCATGATCCCGGGACGTACAAGAAAGGGTGGTCTAGCTCCTCATATCCCTCTCTTGAGTTCCAACCCCAGCGAGTTCGCTGGGTTGCAACCACAGGGGCATTTCTCATAATACTTCATAGGATAATTGACCCGCTTTCACCACGAAGGTAGGTTCCCCGGTAATAACCGGGAGGGAGACTCTCAGCGTCTCATAAACACTTGAAAGGGGAAGTTCAACAGAAACTTCCATATATTAATTTTACCAACCCTTCAGGAACGTGGAGCACTTGAAGGCACCATTTTTACCTTCGAGGCCTGCTCCGAGTTCACAAGCAACAATGACTATTACCCCCTCTATAGATATTACTGTAGGTAATCTACACCGAAAATCATCCGCAGTCGTTCTTCCTCATGAACGAACCGTTCGAGAATTAGCTAAAACCCCATTTACATTAAACGGTATGACCTCACTTCCCAGAATAACGGTGGACAAGATGGTTTTCTCTGCTACTTACACGTTGCAACTCGATTCTGTATTTTCGACAAATCAAGATAAACAGTTCATCCTAAAGAATCTGATCGAAACATTGACCAGTTGTACAAACTGGGAGGAAAATACTCCCTATCCAAGGGGCCTAATATACGGAGGATACTCCGACATTAAGGAAAAAGAAGAAGCATCGCCAAAACCACGTTTTGGCGAGACGCGTATCAGGAAAATTGGTTACAAGGTACATCCAAGAAAGGATTATCAGCCCCATTACTGTACAGGACGATTCCCGGGTGTATTTTCCCATATTTCCCCAGGATCCTTGACGGAACCAACAAAACCGGGGGAATTACCTAAACAGCTTCATCTCCCTGCGAAAGATGAAAAAAGCTTCGATCAAAATCACTATCTACACCTATATGAATATTTGGACAAGGACGGAGTTGTTATACACTGCGAGCTGAAGTGGACAGTCAATATATTCTGTAACCCGCAAAGAGCGCTATATCACCCACCCGGGACTCTCGACAGAATGGGGAAATACTCCAGAGGGAGCCATGCGCTCGTTCTACAGGAATCCGGATATAGAATCCGACAAGGACAACATCATACCCGAAGACATGAGTCAGGATAGCTTTATCAAAGGGATGAAGAATGCATGCGCTGGAGTGTTGCAAATTGCCTACGAATCATTGATTAACGCTGTTAATGAAACTCGTATGAAGGAATTTGTGTGTAATGGCTATTTGCCTTGGGAGAGAGCTTTGTCAAAAGGTGATATCAAACTCGTTGAGACAGACTGGGCATTTCCTTGCAATGATGCACCCTGCTTTATTTCCTCCTTACGTAAAGCGTTTAAGTCAACTGCGAAAAAAGTTATCCTCAGAAACTACGGGAAAGACAATGCTACTGACGAACCCCGAAATGGGGTTATCGTCTACTGCAAAAGAGGAGTGGAGCTATCTATTTATGCAGAAAGCTTGAACATGATCCGTGCCGAGCTGCGACAAAAAGGGAACACTGGATTCAAGGCATACAAGATAGACGGATATTCTATGGCAACATATGTCTATTCACCTGTTTTTGAGATGCTAATGGAAAGAGTCTTTCTGGCGATGAGGTCGGCACATCAAGCCTTGGACAAGGTAATAAAAAGTATCCATCCTTTTGAATTTAAGGATCCACAAGAAGACCCTAGTGGATTCATAGCATGGATGTGGCAAATTGAGTCCAGAGAAAAATATAAAGAAACTGTGCAGGAAATTATCAAATGGATCATCTCTGGCTGTGATCTTCACGCCGACAATCTGTCGGAGAATGCCAAAAAATTATTACGTCGTCACGTCGATAAAAAGAACTTCTTAGCTAAATCAAAAACATTCTACCCTTTCTTTTAATCCTGAGACTAAGGACAAAGAGTACACGCCAAGGAAGGCACAGCCTTCCTTGGGCAAGCAGCGAGAATACGCCTCAATGGTTCAATGCTATGATACGAATCACATAGTCACAGTCGAGCGGAGCGAAGTCTGTGACTATGTGGCGTAAGGAGAAGCCGGTTGAACCAATGGAGAGGCGACTCGCTACACCTGGAATAGGTTGAATGCACAAACGCCATCGTCTTACCTTCTTGAAACTCTAGAAGCAATAACTATGCCTCATATATAAACCATATTTCTTGTTTTTGTCTATTATATGATTCATATTAGACTCATGAAAAGTACATCCCCATTGCCGGGGCCAGTCAAAGCCGCTCTCAGGAAGCTGGGGGCAGATATCCGGGATGCCCGCAGAAGGAGGCGTATTCCTACAACTCTTATGGCGGAACGTGCTTTCATCTCTCGGGCAACTATGCCGCCGTCCTGTTTGTGCTGGGCCTGACGGACAGTCTCCGGAATCTCGTCGACGCCAACAACGATCCCGTGGGTAGAACGCTTGAAGAGGAACGTCTGCCCAAACGCATACATCGACCCAGGTCCCATGAATGATACTTCGATACATGATGGAGACCATGCAAAATCCTTTCCGTTGCATCATATGTGAGAATAAGCTCTCCACCGGGACCTTTGATGTCAACGCCGCCCTGGTAAGCAGAGATCTTATCACCGCCTCCACCACCAATCTCAATTTCCTTGAGTTGTTCGTCCACGTAGTCGACCACCTGTGCCGTCGTAGGGACATTGCCTTTGTTCTCGTCCATCGTAGTAGCAAGCTTGACGAGGCCGGCCTTCTCTTGCGTTGCAGAGCCTATCCCGAGAGTCTTCAGCACGTTTGCCAACTCTGTATCCGACAGCTCCATGATCTTATTGACCAAAAGGAACCGGGCATCGTTGGTCAGATCGTCCCAGTTGGTTCCGAGTCTTGGGGACTTGCCCCATGCTCCGTTTGTATATGTGTACACCCCGGTAGAGTCCCACGCAATCTGCCCTTCCTCGCCTGCTTCTGTAGGTCCACCCGGGACGGAAGGAGCCACAGTTATGAACCCTGAAGACAACGTACTCCAAGGAACCCTCACTGTGTTCTTGTTGCCAATCACTGCGACAAGCGTGTCACCGGCAGTAAGAGTGGCAGACGATACGGGAAGGTTCCGCATCAGGACGAGGGGGATGTTGGGATCTGTGGGCATGCCGTTATTTTACGAGGCAGTTAAAAGAAAAGCAACACCCCGGTACAGAGCCTCTGTACCGGGGTGTTGGGCCAGCGTAGGATTATAGTCGACTCATGAGCCGATTGCAGGCTACACCCGTAGCGCCTTTGTCAGGAAATACACGAGCAAGTTGAAAAAGATGGGGGAGTGAAGAATACTGCTCATGGAGATCATTTGCCTTGCCAGCCATCAAGTCCCATCTCTAAAATATCTGTGTACGCGACAGGCTGCTCAGTTTGAAAGTTAATAATACGTCCGTGCAAGTCTTCGGTCAGGTTGCAGATCACGACATAAGTATTCCCACTTGATACTGTCGCTAATTCCTCCAGTTTACTCTTATGTGGACAATTCACGGAACGGCAACGAGATTTAACATCTTGTAATCCTCCCAGCAAAATTTCATATTCTGTACCTAAAGGACAACATTCATCTACTTTGTACTGGAACTTGCCTCCTGCCGGCTGGATATTGTGTAACGGATCAAGCAATACAATCTGGAATATTTTATCCTCATCATAAAACCCCACAAAACGTCCGTTTGCCTGAGAAATCTGAAACTGCCATAAAGGAAACTCCTCGTCGTCCTTATAAGTAGGATAGAGCTGAGTGAGATTTTCCCGTTTGATAGGTATATTGCAAGCATTCCAGTCAATTCTGTGATACCGATACGCTTCGCGCAACTTCCGATCTTTTTCAAAATCAGCAATTGACTTCTCTCCAAGCTTCTTTAATTGGTCGATTAAAGACAACATCCAGCTGTTCGAAATACTCTTCCCTTTAGCTTGTAATCCGAAATAATCCCTTTGTTCGAAAAACCGGAATCCAAACTTCAGTTTAGAGTCAACAGGTAAAGAAACTGAATTTATTACCTGTTTCTTTACCTTGCTTCCGGGATTTATGTGTAGGTCTTCAGGTATACTATTGCCCGCGCAGATACCAAGGCGTGAACTTTTGCGCTTTCGCACCATACCTATTAAGCATTATGAGCTATCCTGGCTGAATAAAAACGTCGCATCGTTTCTTCGTTCAATTCGTTTTCGGAACGAGCAGCGGGCGGAACGCCTCTCCTCGCCTCCATCCATGGATCTTCCTGATGCGTCATCTGTTCCAGCTGAGAACCGGTAAACCCTGCATAGACATCCAGAACAGAATCTATCAACTCTCTTTCTTGTTCGGTAAATTCCGCATCAGGATCAAAATTCGCAGGGACTTCAGTTGCCGGGATACCAGAGTACAACGAGTACGCATCACGGAAACGATCGTACACCTCCCGACAAACAGGACCATGTACCCACGCTTGAAATCTGGCCGGGAACAACTGTGCAGAATAGTGCGCCAGATGCCAGGCTTGGGTGTAGTACAGCAACTTCTGCAACTTCAGAAGAGAGAGTTCCCGCTCTTCTTCAGAAACTTGCATGATCACATAGTTCGTTACTGCTTGTACTGTAGCCATACTCGCTCCTTTCTACTCACTAAAAGTGATGACTTCAACGTGCCACAAACTGTTCAGTAAGTCTACAGAAATCCTCCATTCTGACACGGTTTTCCCCTTACCAGCCAAGGAAGTTTTGGGCCTCACACCTGTCCTGTAAGCCTCATAAACAAGCTCCTCCCCGCTACCCGGGAAGCCTGCTTGGCCTGGGCGTCCCCCTCACTCTCACGCTTCTGCTCAATCACCTCTGCAGAGGTCGGCGTACTCATGACCCGGGCAGGCTGGATGCGCTGGCCTGCAGGCCGGGCAGAGAGTTTCAACCCGTCCGTCGCCTTTTGCAGGGTTGCGGCGATTTTGGTCAGGCGATTAGGGATCATGAGGCTATTGTACGCTGAGTTGAGAGTGGAAACAACCCTGGCCTGTTTGGCGAGCGCCGGGACTTCGGGAGCCTGTTGTCTGCGAACCTGCTTCATGAGATCCGTCTGGTCGATGAAATCGTAAGTAGACTGTACCGGTTTCAAGGGCATTTGTTGAACAGGCGGCGGGGGAGTAGGGCTCTTGCCCTGGTTATATTCCTCTTGCATCCTTGCTCTATCCTGTTGACGCTGCTGCTCTGATTGAAATCTTAGCCGACCAAGTGCTTCAGCATGCTGCTTTGTGAGATTTGGCTGAGATTGTCTCCACTCTTCGGGTGAACCATATACTTTCAGCATATTGTGGTAATCCTGTAACTCCTTACTGTTCTGGATACGATGCCCGTACGTTGCCTGTGCGTCGTTCTGATCAAGCTTCCTTGACTTTACGAACTCTGACGGCCATTGGTCGTAGGAACCTTGCATGCCGGGAACGATGGGGTATGTCTTCCTGTAGTTAGTCTCTGCATGTGAGTCGTAATATTCACCCGGTAGCTTATCCTTGGGAGCAAAGACATTTGGATCATTGTTTTTATCCATTCCGCGTATAAATGAGGTTGGCGATTGGGAGTGCGTCCCTTCTTCCTGCAGAGTATTTTGCTCTTCGTAGCTTGCTGTCGGACCAGTCTCGTTGTTAGCGACCCCACGATACATGGTAAAAGCAGGGCTGAACTTATTTTTGTCAAAATACCGTAGCATAGGCGGTGGGAGGCTACCTATTGGTTGTGGAAACGCAACACCAGGCTGAGGTGCTTGAGCTGGATCAGATAGACCGATATAATCCTTCGATGGGGAATAAAATCCGCGATTGTCACCAATAGTTTCCTGTTTAATAGGTGTTTGTTTGTTGGGTGATCCAGACACAGAAGGTCCATAGTTCCTAAAATCATACCAAGGACGCTGATCTTTTCCTCCAGGATTCAACACAACCGGGTGATTCAACGATGGACCACTCTCTGCGTTCGTTAGACCTCCAGAGCGAGCCTGTTCCCATCTAGCCCGGGCCATTTGTTCTTCGGCCCGTCTCTGGAAGTCAGCATCTCCACCATAGATATTCTTCTGCGTTTGCGCTCCGTCAATGTACTTGTTGCCGCTGGCATCAACCCCAGTTACCATGTAAGGTACAGATGGCTTCGCTGTCTTAAAAGCTTCCTGAGAGGTCTTCTTATTATCGAACGTGTTGTACGGATTCTCCGTCAGTCTAGATGTGTCGTTTGGGTCGTAATTAGAATCTCCGTTCTTTAATGTATCCGGGGTAATGATGGGAGGAACGACAGAAAAGGCTTTCTTTTCAGTAAATGCTTGCAGTAAAGGAAATTGCGAAAGATCAGACCTATTAGCTTGCTTAAGCATACCTGCCCGGTATGATGTTCTTGGTAATTGCATACCAACATTTTAGCTCTCAGCTAAAAGAAAAGCAACAGCCTGCTGAAGTCCTTCTTCAGCAGGCTGTTGTGTTATCTACCTGATAAATCAGTAAATAGGTAGACTATTCTGCAGATCTATAATCTCCTGTCCTAATACGTGCCATACTAAGTACATGAGTATAAGAGCAGACAGCAGACTAAAGCCAAGAACCCACACCGTCACCCGGGCACTCCGGGGCCATGGTTGTTTGATTGATTTGTCTTTCATAATAAAGGTACTCCTTTCTTATTTCTTATTTGCTGACAATTACACTGGATGCTCGGACACAGTCAGAATAGTGCTGCATACTCTTCCTTGTCCTATCAGTTTGTCAGCTTCTTTAGCTTGTTCTGCGGTATGCACGTAAGAGCACTTGAGCATCTCCCAGGGCTCGTCGGAGAAGAACCGCGCTATTTCGCTCTCGAACGTGTTAACGTCGTCTTCGTATGGCATCTTCCCGGATGCCTTTGCTGCAGCCAATTCCTTATTTGTAATGGCTACGGACCAGTTTGTCTTGAGTACGAATGCAATGCGTCGCTTATGTCCATCCGTCAATGAACGGACGTTGAGCAATGCCTTGTATGTGTGCGATTTTTGAGTGTTAGGTTTGACCATAATAATTTGAGGAAGTTAATAATTCCTCTCATGTATACATAACACTCGCAAAGGAGATATTTCAATATAACGATACCAGTATGACAGTAGTAATATCGCTTTACCAGGAAGACACGAGATGAAATTTTATACCGCAATCACGAATCTATTTCTTCTTCGAGTTCTTGCAGTTTGGTCAGAGCCTTGCGCCCGAGCAGGTCGACTCTGACAACGCGAACCAGCTTACCGAGACTCCTGGCGGCTTCAACCCTGTGATGGCCGTCCAGAATCCAGTTGTCCCGGGAGATGAGGACGGGCTCCTTGCCTGCGTTGGCCCAGTCGTTGGCGATGCCCTGGGCTTTCGTTTTGTTGATCTTCTCCTGGGTCTTCTTGAGCTTGTCCGGGGAAACGAACTCCAGCTTGCCGGTCGGGATGTCGTCGCTCTCTTCTGCGTCACAGGCGCAGACCTGGGGCATTTCGCTGCGCGGGACCTCGCCGAGCTTTGCCTTGGCGTATTTGTTCATCTCGTCGAGGAGGAGCTGTGAGCTGGTTTGCCGGGCGAGTTGCTGCTTCTTCTGGGCTTCCTCTGCTTCGCGCTGCTGCTGGGTCTGGTAGTTTACCTGGCGCAGGGCGTCCGTGTACGGGATGCCTGCGGATGAGGAGAGCTGGGCTGCGGATGCCTGGTCTTTGATGAAGTCGTTGAGGACACGCGCTGACAGGTACTGATGATATTCCCGAACTGGGGAGCATTCCTGCCATACGCCGGAAGCGAAGCGACGGCGTATGGCAAGGACGGGTACACCGTCCTTGTGGGAATGGTTCGCAGTTCGGGGGAACCATCGGCACTTGTCATATTTCAGTCCTACTCTGCTTCATAAAGAAGCAAATCCGGAATCGTAAACCGGAACCTTTGTATGGCAGCTAAAAAACAGCTCTTCTTCATGATGAAGAAGAGCTGCTGAACGGGAGCCATGCCAAACCCAATCATCCATAGGGTTGGAAATATCCGCAATAAGACTAGATAGTGTAGGCAATTATTCAAGCCAGATAAGAATGCCGATGAAGTGAGCAAAGGAAAGAAAGGAAGAAGCCAACTTCTCGTACCGTGTGGCAAATCCTCTAAATCTCTTCATTTTTAGAAAAAGTCTCTGGACAAGATTCCTCTCCCTGTACAAATGGGCATCGTATGGTCTTTGGTCACGACGATTCTTTCTGGGAGGAATAACGGCAATAGCCCCCATCTGTTCAACTGCTTGAACAATATAGTCCGCATCGTAGCCTCGATCAGCCAAAACAAAGCAAGCCCGCTTTCCCTCCAGTAAAGCAAGAGCTTGCTTGTAATCCGATTCTTCTCCTCCCGTCAAAATAAACTTCATCGGATTACCGTGTGAATCACAAAGAGCGTGAATCTTGCTTGTTCTTCCTCCTCTGGATTTACCGATCTGTTGATTTTTTCCCATTGGTCGTCTCGCAATTGATGTCTCGGTATTTCGGGCATCTGATCATTATTATCAATTTTTCTTAATTGTTTACACTATCTAGATATGGCTTTCCGGAATTTTCGTCTCCGCAGGTCATGGAAATTTTCGGATTTGTTCCATGATTTCTACCGTTCCAGTTTGCTCTTCTATACGGAAATTGTTCAGCAACCGAACAACTCGTTGCTGTCTTCCGGAGCCTTTTCCCGCTTTTTGTCAGTATAGGAACGAAGGGGAGTAACTACTGTAATGGAGTAATGTTCAAAGAGTGAATGCCGCCCCTTCGCCTGTCCTCGTCGGTGATTTTGTTGATTGCGCCATTCATTGACGGAGGCTTCATTTTCCCACATGGACAGGCTGAGAAGTTTCCGTTCATTGGTCAGGCTTGAGAAACGTTCTGCCCGGAGAAACCCTCTGGCGTGAGCAAGTTCTTCTTTCAGCTTTTCAGCAATGGCTAGATAATAGTTCATGCCATCTGGTTTGACGGTAACTTCAAATAAGACAAGTACAGGCGACATTGTTTCAAAAGAATGAGGAATTACAGGGCCGTACCTTTCTTCGGGATGAATAAGGAAGACATGTCCACGCCTTCCAACTCCAGCAGCTTTATTTTTGTGTTGATGCCTCCGGAGTAACCGGTCAGGTTGCCGTAGGCCCCTACTACTCGATGGCAAGGGATGATGTTGGAGATGGGATTGTGTCCGACTGCCCCTCCTACTGCCTGACTGGACATGCTTTTTTTGCCTGTCTTGACGGCCATTTTTTTTGCGATATCGCCGTAGGTGATGACTTTTCCATAGGGTATCTCGCACAAAATGTTCCAGACATTCTGCCTGAAATTTCCTCCGACGGGAGCCAGCGGCAGTTCCGTAATCGCCGGTTTTTGCTTGGAAAGATATCTGTCCAGCCAGTTCCTTACAGCATCGAATAGGGGCAAGTTGTCTTTTCTCGTCATTTCTTCCGGAATGGTATCTCCGTGGTATTTTTGCCCCGCCATCCAGAGACCGGCGAGATTCACGCCATCGCAGGCGAGGGTTATTTCGCCAACGGGCGAGGGGTGAGTGGTGTAGTAGTACATGGTATTTTTCGATTGTTTGTCTATAAAGTATTCCAAAGATTGATGGTCGCGTAACTGCGCCAAGGTCGCCATGACTCTGCCAGAACAAGCAATTCTTGAGTCGTGTGGGTCTTGAGTGCTTTTTTCACCCCTAAGTCCGTTTCCAGAAAAACGTCCGGCCATCCCATCGCCCGCATGGCGATGTACCGTGCCGTCCAGTTTCCAATGCCCCTGATGGATGTCAGTTTTTTCATTTCCTCTTCCGGTTGGGCAAACAGGTTCAAATTGATTTGTTTGTTTGCCAAGGCAAGCCCCAGGTCATAAATGGCTCTCGATTTCGCCGAGGTGACGCCTAATGAACCGAGAGCATTTTCGATGGCGCCTCCCAGCGCCAATATCTCCTGAGGGGTGGGAAAAAGATGCGTCAGCCCCGCTATTCCCGTCCAGACAGGAGTGCCGTAAGCGGAAACGATTCTTGCGGCCAGCGTACCGGCAGTTTTGACTGATATTTGTTGCCCCAGTATGGCACGTACCGCCATTTCAAAGGTGTTGAAACAGCCGGGAAGACGGATTCCTTCCATGCATAAGCCGGGTCGTATTTTATTCATGGAAATAAGTGTCCGATAAATGGTATTCGGGTCACAGTTCAAGTCAAACAGATGCCGTACCCTTGCCAGAACTAGAGGGATGACGGGCAGCAGGTTTTCGCTCATGGTGACGGCCAGAGCATTTTTTTCCGGGTGATGCTTTACTCGAATCCACCCCTGGACGTGTTTCCTTTCCGCTGTAAACAGGCCTACAGTTCGGGAATATTGATCGTTTTTTATCGTTTCAATTCCGGAAATAGCCCGTTCGGAGAGAAAGGCCAGCATGTGTTCCCAACGGTAGGGAGGGCGGTATCCAAGAGCCAGCGTAATGCCGTCACTCGGGCGATTGTCCTTCGACCCTTCCTTTCTTAATGCTAAAGGAGAGAGGCGATAGTGTCTTTTGAACAGATCGTTGAAACGCCTCAGACTGCCGAACCCGGATGCCATGGCGACATCAAGTACCGACAGATTTGTATCCGTCAGCAGGTTTTTGGCAAGAAGCAGACGGCACGTCTGGAGGTATTGTACGGGCGATACATGGTATTGCGCCGTGAAAACACGCCGTAAATGACGGCTTGTACAGCCCAATTGCCCTGCAAGTTGATCCAGATTCCACCCGCTATCGCAGTTCTGTTCCAATATCCTGATCGCCCGGCGAGTCAAATTGGCGGTAGAATCTGTAACGGATGACCCGGGAGCCAACTCCGGACGACACAGGAGACAAGGGCGATATCCGGCTTGTTCCGCTTCGGCGGCGGTGGCGTAAAACGTGCAATTCTCCTCCTTCGGCTGTTTTGCCCTGCAACACCGGGCGACAGTATATTCCTGTGGATGATATCCCCACAAAGAAACGTCCGTCAAAGCGGGCGTCCTTCGCCTTGAATGCTTCATACAGGGCGTGGTTGTGGTTCGTCGTCGTGTCCATCTCGTTTGAATGATACCAGGAAACTAAAAAAAGTCTGGCCATTTTCGGACATGGTTTTTATTTCCGTGAATTCTGGGGAAATTCTATTTCACTCTTTCATGATGATTGTTCTCTCCCTCCGACATCTAAAAAACAGCTCTTCTTCATCATGAAGAAGAGCTGCTGAATGACGACCTTATCCGTCCCTGGCTTCCAACACCCTGACAATAGCTTTAGCTCCACGCTTGTACACCGTCACAGCCAACAACTCTCCATCACGAAAGACGGCCCAGAAGCGGGTTTCCTTGTACTTCTCAATCGTCAGCATCAGGCAACTCCTCCTTTCCGGGATGGTGGCGTGATTCGATCAGGTTTCTTAGCACGGCTCCGATATTGGATTCATACATGTCTCGCGTATGCTTGTTACAAGCTACGGCGTACAGGCATCGAGCATCAAGAATGTCGATGGCTTCACCACAGAGCCGAATGCAGCTTTCCAGGATATCCAGTTCCGTCTCCGGAATCGGAGAAGCTAGCAGGATACTTTCGTCTTCTTCCAGTGACTCTTGCTGTTCTTCCGTCAGCTCCGGAAGGTTCACCAGAGCCGTCATGGATGGACCGTGAATTTTCAGCTTGCTCAACCTCAGCGAAGGATCATGCTGATGTCTGCTGTAAAGCGACACGGCCTTTTCGATCCGGGCCAATAGTTCCGTATCCAGTTCCATGTACACATACGGAGCATCCGTATCGTATTCGCTCGTGGAACGAAGTTGAGCGATGATGGGTATCGTTTTCATTCTTTTGGTTCTTGTAATCGGGGTTACTTGCAGAAGAAGGCGACGATGCCCAGGATCAACAGCACGGCGAGCAGGTACGGAGCCACGGTCACCAGAGCCGACAGGATACCGACGACAATCGGTCCCAGCAGACACAGCAGTACGAGCGCCGCCAGAGCAATGAGGAGGTCTTTCATGTTCATGGCCGTACCTCATGCGGGAACTCTTGTCCGTGATGATCGACGAACCGGAGCTGCGGAGGACACCCATTGCTTGAGCGCCAACCGTCCGGCATAGGTAATCAGCCAGCAGTCTGGACGAAGCAGGAATTCCTCTTCCTTCGTACGGATGATGAATTCCCGCCCTGCCAGACCACGGACGGCATGCCTGACGCTCTCTTGTTCGATGCCACGGCATTCCGCCATGATCTCCTCGTCACTGCGTTCAAAGTCGCCGTGAAGGTACAGGAGAATGGACAGCTCCAGCCCAGTCAGGGACGGAGTCCGTCCCATACGCTTCACCCTCGGATGATGTTTTTTTCTCATGATTGTCTCAGGTCAGTTGTTCAGGGCGTAGCTGTCGGTCAGATCCCAGAGTCCCCGGTTCAGGCGCGTATTGCCGTCAATGCCGTTGAGCGCCCGCAGGGAACGGCGGCGGTAGACATTCTCCTTTCGTGGCTTCATGGGAACGCCTCCCCGGATCAGATTTTCCTGAACCCGGTTGAAGCACTGCCAGACAGTAGCCGGGCCTCCCGCCGTAAAGCCGATGTCGTTCCAGCGCCGGGGCGACAGAAGAGCTTCAGGACGTATCCTGTCTTCGTAGTCGTCTCCCAGGCGCAGCCGGGCCGCATCATGAACGAAATCCACCTGTCGCTTGTAAGGGAGTTCGACTCCCTGCATGCGGTGAATGTTGTCCATGATCCGGGGTGTTTCGGAGGCCAACCGGAGACTGGCGGCGATCACCTCTTCTCCGGTATGACCCATGTGACGGATGTTGATGGCGGCAATGCGTGCCCCGACAATCAGGCCGTTGGTGCAGACCAGCCGGAAGATCCCGGCCATGAGTTGGTAGGAGCAGCTGCCGTTGTGGCTGTTGATCATGACCACTTCGATGCGTTCGTCTTGGGTGCGTTCCAGCACGTCCCGGTGGGCGAAGCGGATCAGGTGTTTGCGTGTAGGAGTGCCGTCAGGTTTCCGGGTACGCTGTTCCTGGGCTCCGACAACGAGGAACCCGGCCTCTTCCATCTGGTCGAGCAG
>OLQK01001462.1_pt1 | contig 15718 bp, 16 predicted proteins | sample 1672501 | NCBI WGS metagenome assembly OLQK01 (sample SAMEA3136693, study PRJEB25190) | human gut metagenome | biome: human gut; feature: human-associated habitat; material: faeces | place: Austria | collected 2013 | reverse complement strand
CCACACGATTCAAAAGTTTCTCAGCCTCCGCAATGACTTCTTCCTTATTACGCCCTTGAGCTTTGACTGGCCCCAAAATCAGATTTTGCAGGATGTCCAAATGTGGAAAGAGGTCATAACTTTGAAAGACCATTCCGATTTTCTGACGAATCAGGTGGAAATCCTTCTTACTGCCAGTGATAGACTTGCCATCCAGGAGAATGTCGCCTCCTTGGATGGTCTCCAAGCCATTGATGCAACGTAGCAAGGTCGATTTCCCACAACCTGAGGAACCCAGGATAACAACGACTTCACCTTGTTTAACATCCAAGGAGATGCCTTTGAGAATCTCATTGTCCCCAAAGGACTTTTTCAAATCCTTGATTTGTAAAATACTTTCTGTCATCTTAATTCCTCCAACGATTTTCAAGATAAGTAGACAGCTTAGATACTGGGTAACAAATGGCAAAATAAAGAATCAAAATCGTGCCATAAATCCAGAAAGAAGCTGTTGGAATAGTCAGGCGGTTACTGTCGATAATCTGCTGACCAACCTTGGTCACCTCAACCACACCAATCAAAACCACCAAGGACGTCGTCTTAATCATCCGTGTCACCAGGTTAATAGCCTGAGGCAACAAGCGACGCAAGACTTGTGGAATAATCACATAGGTATAGAGTTGCCCATTGGTCAAGCCAAGGGCCCTTCCGCTCTCAAACTGGTGTCTAGGTAGTGACGTGATTGACCCACGCACCAAATCACCCATCTCAGCCGTTCCCCAAAGGGTAAAGACGATAATAGCCGATAGCTCGCCTGAGATATTGATGTTAAAGTTCCTAGCCAGACCAAAATAAACAATAAAGAGCAAGACCAACTGGGGCATGATACGAATAAATTCCAGATAAATACGTGACAAAAAACGTACAATCTTAGATTTCGAAGTCATGACAATTCCAAAAAGTGTTCCTAGTAAAAGAGACAGAAGCACCGAAACGATGGAAATTCCAATAGTTACGCCTAAACCTTGTAAGATACGTAGGAAATTATTCCCCTGAAGAAGAACCTGAAAGCCCGAATCCTGCATAGCGTAACCTCCTTTCAATCCAACTAAAGACTAGAGAAATCGGCAGCAACATCAAGAGATAAGCCACCACCAACATACCTAGAGCTACATCGGTTTCGTAGTAAAGACCAATCAAATCCTTGGCCACATACATCAAATCCGCCAAGGCTACCGCTGAGAATACTGACGTTTCCTTGATAAGGAAGATGACGTTAGCGCTAAATGACGGAAGCGCCACAGCCACTGCCTGAGGAAGGACCACATAGCGAAAGACTTGGAATGGCGTCAAACCAATAGACAAGCCCACTTCATGTTGGGTCTGACTAACAGCCTCTAGACCACTTCGGAAGGACTCCGCCATATAGGAACCACCCAAGAAAATCAAACCTACCACAGCACAAGCCTCCGAGGATAGAACCAAACCTATACGAGGCAAGCCAAAGTAGAGAAAGAAGAGCTGAATCAGGAGCGGCGTATTACGAGATAGCTCAATATAAGCCGTCGAAAGCTGACTCAAAATCGGCACTCGGTAATGACGAATAACACTCACCACCAAGCCCAAAAGGAAGGAACCAATAATCCCCAGAACGGCAATATGTAAAGTTAAAAAGAATGCCTTCTGATAAAAGGGCAAATACTGTTGAACAATGGACCAGTCCAAAACTTACCTCCTCAAAACAAGATACAAAAGGCGTAGAAAATTCCGTAAGACAAATAGGAAACTGACGACGTGTGCTGGCACACTAGGAAGTTTATCTTTTGCTCTAGGAATTTAGCCTGTGTTCAATTCTACAAGATACAAAAGGCGTGTAAAATTCCGTGAGCATTCACTGCCATCTACTTCTAGCCCTTTGACCCTTCTCTCGCATTTGAAAAGCACAGCTTCACAAAACACGAATGAATTGCTCTATTTCATTTGAAACGTTAGATTTATTCTACCACCTGTTAGATTATTTGGATAATATGTATTTTTTATCGAGGTGATAAAGAAAAGATATAAATAAAATCTAGATTTCTGTAAAGAAAAAAAACACCTCAGTCTCAGAGATTTCTCCGAGACTAAGATGTCTGTGTTCTAAATCATATTTCTTAAATCAAGTGGCTTTCACGTTTGTCGAACATTTCTTGTCCCAAGGCTACCAATTCCTTGATAAGGTCTGAGTAAGAAAGTCCCATATTTTCCCAAAGAAGTGGGTACATTGACCATTGGGTGAAACCTGGCATGGTGTTAAGCTCGTTAAGGTAGATGGCTCCATCCTCTGTCAGGAAGAAATCACAGCGAGCAAGACCGCAACCGCCAAGGGCACGGAAGGCCTTGGCCGCATAGGCACGCATTTGCGTCATGACTTCTGCAGGCACGTGAGCTGGAATATCCATGGTAATCTTATTGTCAATGTACTTGGCTTGGTAATCATAGAAAGCCACGTCTTTGACTACCTCACCTGGATCTGTCGTTTTGATATTTGTATTACCAAGGATACCAACTTCGATTTCACGGGCAACCACACCTTGCTCAATCAAGATACGGCTATCATATTTGAGAGCCAGATCAATCGCTGCACGAAGCTCTGCTTCATTTTCAGCTTTAGAAATCCCAACAGATGACCCCATGTTAGCAGGTTTTACGAAAACTGGGAAGGTCAATTTTTCAAGCGTCTCTGCTACTGCTGCTTCCAAATCTTCACCCTCGATGAAGACTGTGTAGGCAACCTGAGGCACACCAGCAACTTCAAGAATATGCTTGGTCATAATCTTGTCCATAGCCACACTTGATGACAAGACATTAGTACCCACGTATGGCAACTTGAGGGTTTCGAGGAAACCTTGGATAGAACCATCCTCACCCATAGGACCATGAAGTACAGGGAATACCACAGCGCCTTCCTCATAAATATCGCTTGGTTTGATAGCCTGACTAGCCACAACTGTGTCATTAGTCATGAGCTTCTCGTCATCACCTGGTGTTTCTGTAAATTCTTGTGTTTTGATAAAATCACCAGACTGAGTGATAAAGTAGGTTTTAACCTCAAATGCGCTGTAATCCACCGCACGCATAACACTCTCAGCTGAGAGCACAGACACTTCACGTTCTGCTGAACGTCCACCGTAGAGAAGGATAAGGGTTTGTTTAGACATAGGTATACCGTTTTCTTTTCTTGATTTTCTAGTCTCAGTTTTGAGAACATAATTACCTTAATCATATCACAAAAGGAAGGGATTTTCAAAAAGATTATAGGCAGAAAAAAACAGCCTAATAGCTGTTTCATTCCTGTCTTAAATTTCGTCACCAAGCTCGAACTTAGTACCTTTGAGGGCACGTTTGAGAGACCATTTCCAAGGTTTCCCTTCGATAGTAACTTGTTTGTTTTCGAGGTCAACTTGAACCTTGTCTACGCCTTTGACAGCAGAGAGTTTTTCGGTAACGGTGTTAACACAGCCTTGGCATTTCATTCCTGTGATGTTATATGTTTTTGTCATTTTTCTTTCTTCCTTTTCTTTAATTATTTTTTGATACACAGCTTAAGTGGCGGGAGTTTTAAGTAACTGACGCTTAGACTTTGCGACGTTTGAGGCGCAGAGCATTGAGGACAACTGAGACAGAGCTAAAGCTCATGGCCAGTCCTGCTATCATTGGGTCAAGGAGCGGGCCACCAAAGAGGTGGAGGACACCCATGGCCACTGGGATAGACAAGATATTGTAGATAAAGGCCCAAAAGAGGTTCTCTTTAATCGTTGTGATAGTCGCCTGACTAATTTTCAGAGCCTTAACGACATCCATGAGGTTTGGTTTCATAAGGACCATATCGGCACTTTCCATGGCAATATCTGTCCCAGATCCCATGGCAATCCCGATATCAGCAGTTGCAAGAGCCGGTGCATCATTGATACCATCACCAACCATGATGACTGATTTTCCTTCTGCTTGAAGGTCGCTAATCACCCTAGATTTCTCTTGCGGAAGCACTTGACTGATAACACGTTTGATGCCAACCTTTTGAGCGATAGCTTGAGCTGTTTGGTCATTATCCCCAGTCAACATGATGACTTCCTTGCCCATTTGATGAAGAGCTGCCACCATATCTGCACTGTCTTCTTTAACCTGATCAGCTACACCAAAGAGTCCGATTAACTTACCATCTTCAGCTAGGAAAATAGGAGTTTGACCATCGGCCGTCAAGCTTTGGAAATCAGCTTGTGCTGAAGTCAAGTCGACTTTTTCCTCTGTCATAAGGGTTTGATTTCCAGCTAAATAAGTCTTGCCTGCATAGCTGGCAGTAAGACCTCGCCCAGTCAAACTTGAAAAGTTATCCATCTCTAACAAGTCCAAGTTAGCATTTTCTGCTGCCACAAGGATAGCTTGACCTAAGGGGTGTTCAGACTTAGCTTCCAAGGATGCCAAAAGCTGTAAGGCTGCTCCACTATTGCCATAGGTATAGCTAGAAACCAACTGAGGTTTACCCTGAGTAATGGTTCCTGTCTTGTCAAAAACGAGGACATCAGCCTTGTGAGCTAGCTCGAGCACATCCCCACGCTTATAGAGAATACCGTGTTCAGCACCAAGCCCTGTCCCAACCATGATGGCTGTCGGTGTCGCAAGTCCCAATGCACATGGACAAGCAATAACCAAGACGCTAACTGCTACTGTCATAGCGAAGGTAAAGGTTTGTCCCATGACAAAGTACCAGAAGAGACCTGATACAAGGGCGATAGCCATGACAACAGGAACAAAGACCGCTGATACTTGATCGGCAATCTTGGCAATCGGTGCCTTGGTTTGTTGGGCATCCTCAACCAATTTGATGATTTGGGAAAGCAAGGTGTCTTTACCAATCTTTTCAGCCTCATAAATCAAGCTACCTTGACCATTAATAGAACCTGCAAAAACTGGCTTACCCGCAGTTTTTTCAATAGGAAGGGACTCACCTGTTAGCATGCTCTCATCAATCGCAGAGCTACCAGAAATTACCTGACCATCCACAGCTATCTTTTCCCCAGGTTTGACCACAATATGGTCACCAAGAACAACCTTATCCACAGGAAGCTTGACTTCCTTACCATCCCGAAGGACGGTTGCCTCCTTGGCTGACAAGTGCATGAGTTTCTTGATAGCTTCTGAAGTTCGACCTTTAGACAGGGTTTCAAAGTATTTTCCTAGAGTAATCAAGGTCAAAATAACAGCCACTGACTCAAAATAAAGTTGGTGGGCGTGATGGGCATGCCCCAATGAAATGTGGTAAGTACCATAGAGACTATAAAGAAAGGCTGCCGACGTTGCCAAGGCTACCAAGGCATCCATGTTAGGATGACCCTTGGCCAAGGTACGAAAACCATTACTATAGAAGGAACGGCCCAACCACATGACTGGTACTGTCAAAACTAGTAGCACCAAGGCATAAGTCAAGGCTGCATGGTGAGGAGACAAGAAGTTTGGCACAGGTAGACCAACCATTGGGCCCATAGCAAGATAAAAGAGAGGAATGGTGAAGACAGATGACCAAATGAGGCGCTCACGTACCTTGTGAATCTTGTCTTCTTCACGCTCTTCCTGGCTTTTGGCTGTGTCTGGATTGTAGACTTCAGCCTCATAACCAGCGTCAGCCACTGCTTTTTCAATAGCTTCTGGACTAACCTTATCCCCAGCATAATCTACAGACATTTTTTCGGTGGTTAGGTTAACCACAGCCTTGTCCACACCATCCAACTTATTAACAGCATTTTCAACGTTGGCTACACAGGATGCACAGGTCATCCCATTAACCACAAAGGTTTCTTTTGCCATTTCCTATATCACCTCCATATGATGCCCACAAGCACATTGGCCAGGCACACAGTCACAAACCATCTGATCCACAGATTCTTTTGCTGCAAGCAAGGCCTGTAACTTATCCACATCAGCTTGAGTCATCGGCGTCTTCTCGATGAGTTGACCCAACAAGTCGCTGTGTTTGGTCAAACAAATCTTGTCAAAAACTGCCTCTAAAGCTTGAAAATTCGCTTCATCCTCACCCAAGCTGGCTTGATAGATAAACCCTCGTCCTTGACGCTGACTAGTTAGGTAACCCTTGTCCGCCAAACGCCCAAGCAAGGTCTTAACTGTCGAAGCCGACCAGTCTAGCTTCTTAGCTAGAATCGCTATAATCTCTGAAGAAGTCGCCTGCCCCTTAGCCCAGAGCACTCGCATGACTTCCCATTCCGCAGATGAAATTGTCAGCATGATAGCTCCTTTCTGAATGTTGTTATTTGTTTACGTTTGTAGATTTATTTTAACGCTATCGTGAAAACGTGTCAAGGGTTTTGTTTACATTTGTAGATTTATTTTATTTAAAAATTCCAAGATCACTTCAAGGACCTTGGAAGACTTTCATTATCTTAGGCAAAAAATTATGCCTTTGGATTTTTCTGATACAGTTTAGTCATAAGCATTATTCCCAAGACGAGTATAATGACTGGAAGACTGTATCCCAAATAAATCGTAGTGACCTGCAGACCTCTCTTGATAAGCATACCACTAACAAATACAACAATCCCTGTCAAAACCGGATCAAGACTTCGATTTTCAAATAAAGATTGTTGAGCTGTAGAGGATTCAACTTCTCCTGCAGGTAAACATTTTGCGAGATTCCAGATATCGTTTGGCCAACTGCTAAAAAGATATAGCTAAGCAAAACAGTCGGTAGGTTAGGTACGAATGGAAAGACGACAACGTAACCCAAATAGACAAGAGAGCCTAACAAGTAAACGGTCATAGGGGAGTATTTAGTGAGACTTTTGAAAGATAGAATTGAACTCGTTGCTAGAAAGGCAATGGCCAAGAAGGACAGAGAGAAAGAATAGGCCTGACTAGAAATACCGACATCTTTGGTCAGGAAGATAACCTCATATGCATCATATAAGACACCCACTGACTGTAAGAGTATAGTCATCATAACCATCTTAAGGACGATACTCTGCCTTCCAAAAATAGGACTACCTTGACTGGAAGAAACCTCCTCTTCTGATTCATTCTCACGGTCAAAAATAATCGGTCCCAGTTTAAACAATAAGAGGGTTGCTAGTAGCGTTAGCACACTGTAGACCAAAAATAAGCTTCCTAAATCAAGGCTACCCCAGAGACCAACTATCATAGGTGCTAAGAAATAGGAAGCTGACCCAATCATGGTATAGGTACTGTTAAATTTTTGTAAGTTGACTTTTTTAACAAGCACAGGCACCGCTGAGGACAACAAACTGTTAAAGTAGGTTGTCAACACTTCAGTCAGAACCACCAAAGCAAATACAAAAACACTGCCCATGGCAAGATAGATCAAAGCCAGACAGACTGCCTTAAGCAATTCAATACCAATCAAAACATATTTTTTATTTGCGATTTTTCCTACAAATTGATGTCCCACATTGGCAAGAATCCCTCCTAAGAATTTGGCAATCCATAGCCCTAAGACATAGTCCACCGAGATTTTAGAGAAGATAATGCTCAGTGCTATCGCATAACCGTACTCGATAATCAGCGACAAAAACCTATTAAGGAAAATAATTCTGGAATTATTGGTAAACATTAACGATTTCTAAACCTTTTCTTTTTCATTGCCCTTATTGTAACACTGAACATACTAGCCTTCAATAGTTCAACGCATTAGAAAAACACCTCCTAAGAGGTGCTAAACTTTACTAAGATAAGATTGAGTTAACAAGGCTACGGCCAAAATCCCTGCCTTCAACATACAAAAATTTAAACATGCCAGGGTAAATAAAAGCCAAACAAATAATCATAAAGAGTATTGCTAGAGCTTTCTTGTGTGATAGAAAGAATGAAAAAATATGATTAATCTTGTTCAAAGATGCCTTCTCTTCCTTTCTTTTTAGTTATAAAATCATTCTATAGCTTCCAAAAAGAAAAATAGTGACATAAATGTCACTAAAAAGGCTTATTCATTCAATACGAGATTTAACCCTCAGCTTAATCCCTTGTAGAGGTACAAGGCACCAACCAGAAGGAAAATCAGTGCATAGTGATTCTCTCCACGATAGAAAAATAGTAATGCTCCTATTAAGAAACAGATTCCTAGTATTACCCTTAATGATACTTTCATTTGTCTACCTTCTTTCTATAAGTGGGATGAAAATAAGAACAAGAGATAAATGTAATTGCCACTATTCACCCATAGTATAATACTGGAAACTAAGAAAATCAAATCATCCCCAAGAATGATTTTGATGAAAAAACACTCCCCATTTCTGGAGAGCGTCGTCTTCTATTTTTCAAAATGTGAACCGAATGTAACAAATTCAGCGACGTCTTCTTCCTTACCGTCGTGGAGGTCACGGACAATTTTTGATCCCACGATAACACCGTCTGATACGGCGTTAAATCGTTTAATGTCTTCCTCTGTTGACACACCAAAACCTGTGAGGACTGGAATGTCTGCATGGGCAGTCAAGTTAGCCAAGTGTTTGTCAAGGTAATCACGGTAATTACCAGTCTTACCTGTAACACCATTGATGGCAACGGCGTAGATAAAGCCTTCTGCACCATCAATCAACTGTTTCTGACGGTCAATACCTGTAGTCAAGCTTACCAAAGGCACGAGAGCAATATCACTGTCTTTCAAATAAGGGGTGATAAAGTCAGCGTGTTCATCTGGCAAATCAGGAATAATGAGCCCCTTGACAGATGTCTCTGCCAAGTCCTTAACAAAGGCTTCAATACCATATTGATAAACTGGGTTGATGTAGGTCATGATAACCAAAGGTACCTGTGTTTTTTGTTCTTGAAGCTTCTTGATGATAGCTGTTAAAGTCACATCTTTAGCCAAACTACGTTGTCCTGCTAGTTCAATAACGGGACCATCGGCCACTGGGTCAGACCATGGAATACCGACTTCGATAGCTGAGACACCACTATTTTCTAAGAGAGCGATAGTCTCAAAGAGTCCGTCTAGACCTTTAGCGTGGTCACCAGCCATGATATAAGGTACGAAAATACCGCGTTTACTGTCTTTGATAGCTTGTAGGTGTTTTGTTAGTGTTTTTGTCATGGTTTATTTCCCTTCTGCTTCAGCTTCGAAACGTTCTTTAACCTGCATAACGTCCTTGTCCCCACGACCTGAGAGGCAGACGATGAGGCTTTGGTCTGGCGACATCTTAGCTGCCACTTTTTGCGCAAGCGCAATGGCATGGCTAGACTCAAGGGCAGGGATAATACCTTCTAAACGTGACAGAAGTTTGAAACCTTCGAGAGCTTCTTCATCTGTGATAGAGTCGTAAGTCGCACGGCCGATTTCGTTGAAATAACAGTGCTCAGGACCAACCCCTGGGTAGTCCAGACCAGCTGAGATAGAGAAGGCTTCCATGATTTGACCATGAGCATCTTGGAGAACATCCATAAGCGCTCCGTGAAGAATACCTGGACGGCCTTTGGCAAAGGTTGCGGCATGTTTTTCAGTATCAAGCCCCAAACCAGAAGCCTCAGCACCATACATGGCTACTGATTTATCATTAACAAATGGGTAGAACATACCGATAGCATTTGAACCACCACCGATACAAGCCATTACAGCATCAGGCAATTTACCGCCAGAAATCTCTGCATATTGGCGTTTGGCTTCACGACCGATGACAGATTGGAAGTCACGGACAATTTCTGGGAATGGTGCAGGACCAAGGGCAGACCCCATGATGTAGTGAGTGTCATCAATACCTGCTACCCAAGCACGAAGGGCTGCATTTACGGCATCCTTAAGCACTCGCGAACCATCTGTTACGCTAAATACCTTGGCACCAAGCAATTCCATACGGAAAACGTTAAGCGCCTGACGTTTAACATCTTCCTCACCCATATAGATTGTACAATCCATGTCGAAAAGGGCTGCGGCTGTCGCTGTTGCAACACCGTGTTGACCTGCACCAGTTTCGGCGATGATTTTCTTCTTGCCCATACGTTTGGCAAGCAAGACTTGACCAAGGGCATTGTTAATCTTGTGGGCACCTGTGTGGTTAAGGTCCTCACGTTTAAGATAAATTTGTGCCCCACCAATATGATCAGTCAAACGTTTGGCGTGGTAAAGAGGTGTCTCACGTCCCACATAGTTTTTGAGGAGGTCATCCAATTCCACTTGGAAACTTGGATCTTCCTTGGCTTCACGATAGGCCTTGTCCAATTCAATAACGGCTGTCATCAGCGTTTCAGGAACGAACTGACCACCGAATTTTCCGAAAAATCCTTTTGCATCAGGTTGTTGATATGTCATGCTTTCACTCTTTCTATAAATGCTTTAATCTTGTCTAAATCTTTGTGACCATCTGTCTCGACACCTGAGGACACATCTAAGGCATAGGGATGAAAAGTTTCCTTGGCCTCTGCCACATTGTCCACAGTCAAGCCACCAGCGATGAAATAGTCCTGCTCAATCTGCTTATCAGCCAAGAGTTGCCAGTCAAAGGTCTGACCACTACCAGCAATGGGAGCATCAAAGAGAAGATAATCCGCCTGGCTCTTGACTTGAGAATCGCTATCTGAAATCTGAATAGCTCGAATAACTGGTACTGAAATCTTTGGAATCAGAACTTCATCAAAACTTCCATGAATCTGAACGATATCTAAAGTAACCTGACCAATCGCTTCTTCCAGTTCCTCAAGACTTGGTGAAACAAAGACACCGACGACTTTTGTTTGGGCTGTCACCCCTTTAGCCAGCTGGTGAGCTTGCTCAAGACTCACTTGGCGCTTACTCTTGGCGAACACAAAGCCAATGTAGTCAGCACCTGCTTCAACTGCAGTTGCCACTGCTTCTGGTGTCGATAGTCCACAAATTTTAACCTTTGTCAATTTGCAACTCCTTGACCTTTTCAGCCACATTGTCAGCCGTCATAAGGGCAGTTCCTACCAGAATTCCATTAAAATATGGGGCAACTAAGGCAGCATCCTGACCTGTAAAAATAGCCGACTCAGAAATATAAACAGGCTTATCCTTGAAATGCGTTGATAACTCAAGACTGGTATTGATGTCTGTCTCAAAAGTAACCAAATTACGGTTGTTAACACCGATAATCTCAGCACCAATACGATGAGCCACTTCCAATTCTGGTAGATTATGCGTTTCAACCAAGACTTCCAAGCCAAGGCTTGTCGCAAAATCGTAGAGCTCCTTGAGGCGAGCCTCTGGCAAGGCGGCTACAATCAAGAGAATGACTGTCGCACCCGCATTACGACTACGCACAATCTGTTTCTCATCAATAATAAAGTCCTTAGCCAAGGTTGGAATAGCCACCTGTGACGAAATTTCTTTCAAATAGGAAATATCACCCTTGAAGAAAACCTCATCCGTCAAAACAGAAATCATGGCTGCTCCATTTTCCTCATAGGTCTTGGCCTGAGCCACAATATCCACATCTAGGTTAATATCACCCATACTTGGACTAGCTTTTTTCACTTCAGAAATAATTTGCAGCTTGTTTTGATTTGACTTGAGAAAATCATAAAGACGATAGGTATGACGCAAGGGCTGCAAGTCTTCCATGACCAACTGGGCCACTTCTTTTTCTTTTTGTTCTAAGATTGTTGGGAGAAAGGCTTTACTCATACTTGTACCTCTTGGAGTTGGCGAAGTTTCTCTAGGGCTGAGCCGTCCGCAATCAATTGACGAGCAAGCTCAACACCTTCCTTAATAGTCTCAACCTTACCATTGGCAAAGAAGCCGAGACCTGCATTAAGCACTGTTGTTTCAAGATAAGGACTAGCTTCATTTTTCAAGACACTAAGGAGAATCTCTGCATTTTCCTTGGCATCGCCACCTGTGATGTCAGACAACTCAACCTTTTCCATACCCAAATCTTCATAAGTGAAAGTGTGCTGGCTGATGTGACCATCTTCCAAAAGGGTGTAGGTGTTAGTGCCATAGAGGGCAGCTTCGTCCATATTGTCAGGACCTGTGATAATAACCGCACGTTTACGTCCCAACTGTTGAATAGCATTAGCAACAATCTCCTGCAATTCCACACGATAGAGCCCCATGAGTTGTGTCTCAAGGTCAAGTGGATTAGCCAGTGGCCCAACCAAGTTCATAATCGTTGGAATCCCAAGAGCTTGGCGAGCTGGACCGATAAAACGCATAGCTGGGTGCATGGTTTGGGCAAAGATAAAGGCCAAACCAACCTCGTCAAGTGCTTTAGATAGGGTTTCTGGTGATGCTGCAACGTTGATTCCAAGGGCTTCAAGAACGTCTGCCGAACCAGATTTAGAGGAAATCGAACGGTTACCAGCCTTGGCCATACGAATACCGCCTGCTGCTAGGATAAAGCAAACAGTAGTCGAAATGTTGAAGCTATAAGACTGGTCCCCACCAGTTCCACAGTTACACATAGCATCTGTGAAGGTCTCAGGCAAGACAGTCGCATGTGATTTGAGGGCACGCACGATACCTGTGATTTCATCTGCTGTTTCTCCCTTAGTCTTAAGCCCCATAAGGAAGGCAGCGATTTGGCTTTCTGAGACTTCATTTTTGAGAATACGGTCAAAGACTGCTTGGACTTGGTCTTGAGACAAGTCTTGGCGGTTTGAGATTTGTAGGAATATTTCTTTCATATCTGTTTTCCTTTTAAAAACTGTTCAATGTTTTCTGATGCACGCGAGAGATTTTGAGCGTAGAAAAATCTAGTCCAAAGACTGTCCAACTAGCCTGCAACGATTTTTACGAAATTTTCAACCATCTTAAGCCCATCTGGACTTCCAATGCTTTCTGGGTGATATTGCAAACCGTAAATAGGTAGCTCCTTATGTTGAATGGCCATGATTTCTTGATCATCAGTTGTGATAGCTGTCACATCAAAGCCCTCTGGCATTTGGTCAACAACGATGGAATGGTAACGCATGATTGGGACATCATTGTCGATATCCTTGAAAATAGGTGATGGCGTTTCAAAAGTGATGTTACTTTGTTTCCCATGCATGACATTCTTAGCCAAGCCAAGTTTACCACCAAAAGTTTCCGCAATAGCTTGATGCCCCAAGCAAATTCCCATCATCGGTTTTTTACCAGCGAAATCCTTGATTAAGGCTTCCATTTTACCCGCATCAGCTGGCCAACCTGGACCCGGTGAAAAGACAAGCCCGTCAGCTTTTTCCGCCTCTTCATAGAGGGTCTCATCATCATTACGCAAGACCTTTACCTCTGTAAATGTCCCTAGGTATTGTGCCAAATTATAGGTAAAAGAGTCATAGTTATCAACTAATAAAATCATTGGGCATCTCCTATTCTTGTCATAGCTTTCGCCTTGTTAATCGTTTCGTAAAATTCATTTTCAGGAACACTATCGTAAACAACACCTGCACCTGCTTGAACATAGGCTTTTTGATTTTTGAGAATCATGGTACGGATGGCAATGGCAAAGTCCATATCTCCTGTCGCAGACAGATAACCAATAGCTCCCGCATAAATACCACGTTTTTCCTGCTCAAGCTCATAGATACGGCGCATGGCACGAATCTTAGGTGCTCCTGATACGGTTCCAGCTGGAAGGGTTGATTTTAGTGCGTCTAGTGCTGTCAATTCCGGTAAGAGTTGTCCCTTAACCACACTGGTAAGGTGCATCACATAGCGGAAATACTCAACCTCCATATACTTGGTCACCTTGACCGTACCATTTTTAGCAATCTTACCAATATCATTACGTCCCAAGTCAACCAACATACGGTGTTCCGCAGTTTCTTTGACATCATGTGAGAGTTCATCTGCCAAAGCCGCGTCTTCCGCCTCATTGGCACCACGAGGGCGAGTTCCAGCAATCGGATTGGTTACCACCTCTCCATTCTTCACTGAAACCAAGCTCTCTGGGCTGGCACCAATCACCTGATAATCTCCAAAATCGTAGAAATAAAGATAGTTTGATGGGTTGGTCACACGCAAGTTACGGTAGTAATCCAAAGGATCTCCCTCAAAGTCCGCTGAAAAGCGTTGGCTAAGCACACATTGGAACATATCTCCCTCACGAATGAGTTTCTTGGCCTTAGCCACCATATCCATGAAGACTTCTTTTTCGATATGATTTGAAAATTGCAAGGCTTGCAAGGCCTGAGGTGTAAACTCGTTTGGCGCCTGAGTCTGGAGATTGGTTACCACCTGACCAAGAGCTTGACGCACCGCATCGTTGTCACGACCAGAGTAGATATTGTCCTCAACCACATAAACCTTTTCTTTCTTGTGGTCAAAAATCAAATAAGACTCATAGATGAAGAAATGCATATCAGGTGTACCAATCGTATCTTCAGGAATCTCACCGATATTTTCATAGAGACTAATCATGTCATAGCCTGCAAACCCTATGGCACCACCTGCAAAAGGTAGGTCAGACTTGATGCCCTTGACTGTTACTTGGTCCAAGTATTCGAAAGGATCTTGATCAATAGCCTTACCATTTTCATAAAGAACACCATCCTTGAAGGTTACTTCAAAGACCGGATTGTAGGCAACAATAGAAAAACGTGCATTTTCCTTCTCACGAGGAATAGATTCAAGGATAACCTTGTGTTCCCCCTGAACACGCATATAAGCCAAGATTGGTGTTAAGGTATCGGCTGGTAAAATTTTTCTCATAATATTTCCTTTCAAACTGGTTTATCGAGAGTAATAAGACTGATGCAAGGCTCCTTTATAGGATGTATCGGCACCATTATTATTCGTTGTTCACTTTCTCTTCCAAAGCAATAAATGCTTTAATCATGCTTCTCCAAACACTTTCAGCCACATCTGGCGATAAGCCAAGCTCTAGTGCCTCCTTACGACGGTTTGCTATCACTTGGGCAACACGATCACTAGCCTGGACAGCAACCTTGTCTCCCTTGGGCTTAAGCCGTCCTGCCTTTTCCACAAGTATTTGACGTTGGGCCAGGAGTCGAATTAACTGACTATCAATATTATCAATATCAATTCGAATATCGCTTAATGCATCCATAAATACCCAACCTTTCATTGAATAATGAAATAATACTTCTTTAAAGATAAAAGTAAACAAAAAACCTCACAGAGAAAAACTCTGTGAGGGCATTAAATCTAGTTTAACACGGTACCACCTCAGTTAATGGTCTCCAAAAAAACGACCATCATCTCTATCTCCTCTAACAAGGAGTTGCACGGTAAGGGGTGCCAACCGAGAAGAATATGTATTACCTTCTCATTATCATCCAATCAGCCCAATGTTCGCTCATCTCGATTACCTACTCACAATCACCGCAGGCTCCCTGAAAATCTAAGACCAGTTACTTTCTGATTTACTAACTATTGTACTCCTTTTTAGAGGGATGTCAAGAATTTTCTGTTAATTTTGACAATTTCAACGACCCAACTGACCTTATTCTTACATTATATGGTATTTGCATCTCCTCAGGATATCTTATGAGAATAAGTCAAAATACCTCTTAAACTAGGTTCTTAAACAAAAGTGATATTAAAACTAACTAATATCGTCGTTAGAGTTGTTATATCGAATCTTATTTAATCGAATTACTTGATCTGCTTGTTCCCAAATACCTGGATTATGGGTAGCAATAATAATAATACGATTTGGATTTTTTAGTGATCGAATTAAGTCCATAATTTCTTGAGCATTATCAGGATCCAAAGAAGCTGTTGGCTCATCAGCTAGTATGATAGGAGGATTTTTCAAAAAAAGTTTAGCCAGAGCAA
>OLQK01001440.1_pt1 | contig 15956 bp, 13 predicted proteins | sample 1672501 | NCBI WGS metagenome assembly OLQK01 (sample SAMEA3136693, study PRJEB25190) | human gut metagenome | biome: human gut; feature: human-associated habitat; material: faeces | place: Austria | collected 2013 | reverse complement strand
CAATGCACCAATATGACCTACACGGAAGATGGTTTCTTTCATCTCTCCACCATTGGGACAAATCCAAATACCATACTCATCTTTGAGCATCGTAAAAACATCATAGGCCGATACATTCAAAGGATGCAACGGTGTAACTGCATTGGACATCGACTCAGATACAATTTCAAACGGCAGCCCCTTAATCTTTTCTCTGAAGTCCTGTGCTAGTTCTGCGATTTTTCTTGTTTCCGTTTCTACTCCGCCAGCTGTATCAATAGCTTTCAGTCGAGCATTAATCTGGCGTAAGATACCAACAGCAGGTGTGAATGGCGTCTGTCCTCTTTCTCCATTTTTAAGTGCGGATTTCAAGTCAAAATACATACACTTAACACTATGCCCCTCAATGCGTTCAACTGCCTCATGCGAAAGGACAATTACAGATATACCCGGAGGACAAGCAAGTGCTTTCTGAGAGCCCGTAATCATTACCTGTACACCAAGTTCTTTCATATTAAAATCGTCTGCAAGGAAAGAACTGATGGCGTCAACAACCAAGAATATCCCATTCTTCTTACAGAATTCACTGATCATATCAATGTTATAATATACGCCAGTTGAAGTTTCATGAACATTAACAAGAAATCCTGTAAAACCCTTGCCACTATAGACATCCAATTGTTCTTTCTTCAGTGCCTTACCTACATTCAGCTTGATTTCTTCATATGGAATATCGTGAATCTCACACAGTTCTACAAAACGATGACCAAAGCTACCACCGTTCACAACCAAAACTTTGTCATTTTGATCAAACACGTTCATAACAGTAGCTTCCATAGAAGCGGTACCAGAACCAGTAATAAAAACTACTCTAGCGTCATCGCCAGCTTTCGCAAACTTCTTCATCAGAGCTTCATTTTCAATCATAATCTCGGAAAATTCAGGTGTTCTAAAGTACGGAACCTGTTCAGCTCCAATAGCTCTTACATTTTCATCTGACATAACTGGACCAACTGTAAAATTTAGCATAATTTATCCCTCCTACCTTGTGAATGTTTATTTCGGCATTTTTGTGTTCAATATTTATTTCTCTTTTTCGCAAGTACCATTTCTCTTGTATTCAGAATGAATTTTTTGATCATCGCCTTTCAAAGGAATACACCATTAGTCATTCATGTGAGTCCGAAGCCTATTTCTTTTAATGATATTTTGTAACAATCTTAGGATTAGATATTACAAAATCTGCTGCAATAAAAACAGCATGCTTTGCTCGATAAGGCTCTAACGATGCCAGATTCGCATTGGTGATTTGCCCTTCATCTATCTACTTAAGCTCTGTAAGTTCCTTCATTACCCAGTTTACTGTACCAAGTGAACAACCTATTTTTCTTCAATCTTCCGTTTGAAAAGTGATTCTTTCGCCTCGACCATTAAAACTAAAACTTCAAACTGTTTTCTTGTTATTTCCTTACTTATAAGTTTCTTTCCTCTTTTATAGCATATTTTGTATTTTCTCAGCAAATATGATTAAATTTTCTTAGCTAAAGCATTAACAATTGATTGACTACTTCTATGCACCTTCGAAAAGTAATCTTCTATACAGCCTTTCCGTCTATCAGCTTTAATATCCTTACCATCTGATAATTCATAAAAATATTTAATTAAATCCTTTTCATTATATGCTTCATAACATGTCTCAATCATCTTTGAAGCATACTCTGTATATTCAAATGGTACATTAGAATGACAATATATAACTGGTTTTTGAGTTATAAAATATTCGGGTAATATCCCTGAAATATCTGTTATTAAAAAATCACTTTCCCAAAATTCTTTTGAATACTCTTTCTCCTCATCCAGAATAATATTGCTTTCTTCTTTACAATATTTTTTAAATTCAATAACCTCTGTTTCGGTCATCTCAGATGTTTTTACAAAGTTATCAAACATCAATGGATGTGGACGTAATATAAATAATATATCCTTTTTCTTCCTTGCCAACCCTAATATAACATCTTTGTACTTGAAAAAGTTACTTCCACCAATATAAGGATCTGTTGACCACCTTGGTGTCCATAAAACTTTTTTTCGAAATGTACTGTTGTTATTGCTGTCAGTAACTCTGGCCAGAAGCATTTGTTCCAACCCAATTGCCCCATAAATAAGACATTTTTGTATTTTCAATTTACATCCGACAAAAAATCTTTCCTCGTAAAATTTTTTTTCACTTTTATCGAAAGCAAAATAGCAATACACATCATTATAGTAGTCTTTACCCATTTCCACATTTTGACCATTTACTGTTAAAGTAGCTCCATACATAACATTACAAATCAATGTATATTTTTGAATTGATTTACTTGTATAAGGTTTTGGCATAAAATTATTATAAGGGCGTGAATGAAACACATAATCCGGATTCAATTGTTTCAAATCAAGCCATTCACCTTGACCATCCAATGCATTAATAACATCATATCCTTGTTCAATAAAATAATTATATGTATCATTATATTTGCCACCATTATAAATATGATTATGTATTTCTAAGGGAACACATACAATGATTGGATTATAACGGTGATCTGCCTTCATTTTAGAATAAATTGGCTCAAGTTTATTCCATCCCGGAATATATTGAATAATAAAAACAACATTTAAAATTTCTCGATTACTGATTTTCTTATTAATAATCTTTCTATTTTTCTTCATGCAATGTAGCGAATACATATAGTGAATATACTGTGGAACTCCATAACATATCTTTTTCTTCAGCTTATCTGCATAATATAATATCCTATTATCATCAAGCCTTTTATCATTCATGTGCTATCTCCCTTTTATTTTTTCCAAAGCCTCTATGAATTTGTTCCTATTTAGTACAAGAAGCATAAATACAATCAACGTTATCATAACTCTCGCAATTAAATGTGCATACAATATAACGCCTAAGAAACCACTCAACATAAAAAGAATAAATATAATTAACAACGCCTTATAATTGTACATGTTATCCGGTAATTTTTTTTTCTTCAATACTAAGCGCATCGTGTAGAAATTCGATAATGCAAATACAATATAACTAATGAATGTTGTATATCCTGCTGCTACAAATCCAAAAGCAGGTATAAGTACTGCGTTCAGTACAACATTTAGCAACGCTGCTCCAACCGATCCGTATACCAACATTCCCTTTTCTTCATAATAAAATTCAACATTAATAAACAATTGACAGTAAAATAAAAGTAATAAACTCATTGCAACTGGGGCAACAACATAAATTGCTGCTCCATAATTTTTACCGGCCATGACAATAATAATCTCAGGTGCATACCAAATAACACATAAAATCATAAGCCCCATTAAAACAGTAAGTATTAATGAAATAGTTTTATTTTCTTCTGCTTTATGATCCTTTATTTTTCCATACAACCATGGTACATAGGATCCATTAATCGCATTTAAAATAAATGTCAAAATTGTAGCAAGATTATACGCCACTCCATACATTGCAGCATCACTTGTTCCAGTTATATGGCTAATCATAATCCTATCACTTTGGTTAAAAATCACCTGTGAAAGATAATACGCCAAAAGAGGAACGTTAAATCCAAAAGCATATCTCCAAAATTCCTTATTATAAAGATGTTTTCCTCTTTTGATATTCATTACAAAAATGATTATCCCTACCAGGATGTTAATTCCTGCATAACCTACTATTCTTGCATATCCTTTCTGATCCACTGCACAAACAAGAATATAGGCCAAAACAGGCGATATAATTGCCGTTAATAAAGTTACAGCAACTACACTTTTATATTTGTATTCAAATCTATTTTTCCCCATCCACAATGTTGTTGCTGTACTGAAAATTATCTCAGATATCATCAGAAGAACATAAATTGTTGGAAGCTCAAATAGCTGATTCCATATATTTCTAAACGGTAAATAGATTAGTAGAAATAGTACAGACAATAATAGACAAATTCCCTGAATCGCCGATATATACTCATTTCTTCTTGTTTCATACTTGACCATTGCAGTTGAAAAAGAACCGTATGCAAGATTTAATGTCAGAAATATCATAAGTATTCCAGACCAAGATGTATATATCGTATATTGACCGTATTGCTCGGTTGTTAACAACCTAGTAAAAAGTGGAAGCGTTATAAATGATAAACATTTTTGTAAAATGCTACATATTGCATAAGATGTAGATACCTTCACTGTAAGTGGAATTTCATTGAGCTTTTTCCTAAATTTATTCATTTAGTATCCTCCATCTTATCTGTTCAATTCTTTCAAATATTTTTTAAAATCTTCGTAATTTCTTATGTAATCCGCCGGATCATAAAAATCAGATGCTGCAACACAAAGGACTGAATCTTTTTGTATCCATAACATTTCCCGCCATGTTGGTTCTTCAATCATAACACCAATAGAAGGATCAGAAAGTTCTATTTCTTCTCGCCCCTTTTCATTTTCCAAAACAAGTTGAATTCTTCCATAAGGGCAAAACAACAATTGCTTAAGTTTTTTGTGAGCATGAAATCCTCTCCTAGTACCTTCCGGCACTTTAGAAATGTAGTAAATTCTTTTAATGTCAAATGTAACATCATGAGTCGCTTCAAAAAAAGAGAGTTCGCCTGCATCAACCGTCGGTATTGTATTAATATGAACTATCTTACATCCAACAACATCTCTTCTTTCATCGAGTACATCACCCTTCAGTACAGAATACCATTTTAAATTTTTCATTTCCGCATAGCGATTCCGTATCTCCTTAGAAATATCAACTGCCTCATGAAAATTATGTTTATCATAAAATCTAACCGCACGCTCATTATTTCTTGAAACACACCAATAAACACTTTCCAAATTATATTCTTCAAATGCCCTGCGAATAATCTCTTCCATACCATACCACGAATAGCCTCTTCCCATTGCTGACTTTCTGACCGTAATAGCAAATTCCGCACTATTATTATCTCTGTCAACATTTTTTAGACTAACCGTTCCCATATACTCATCTTCATCCGTAGCAATTGCAAGATGAATATTTTGCAATTTATTTCGTGACAATTTGATAAATTCTTCTGCATCCTTTATTGTTTTGCCAAGAAAATTGCCTCTTAGGTTTGCTACAACACTCTGATCATGCATCCATTCCAACATTAACGGTGCATCTTTCAATTCTAAATCTCTCAGTTTCATCTAAAATCATTCACCTTATCTATTACATATTGAATTTCTTCATCTGTCATGCCATAATACATCGGGATACTCAATTCAGTAGCACTAATTTCCTCTGAAATTGGAAAATCACCCCTTTTAAATCCTAAATTTTTATAGCATTCCTGTAAGTGCATTGGAATAGGATAATGTTTATTTGTACCTATTCCTGCATCGTTTAGATATTTTTCAAGTTCATCTCGTCTTTTACACCTAATCCCAAAAATATGCCAAACAGGCTCTGCATATTCTGGTACATACGGAAGAATTACTGCATCATTATGAATGCCATTTAAATATTTATCCGCAATCTTTCTTCTTTCCTTGTTAATTCGGCCCAAATGAGGCAATTTTGCCGCTAAAAAAGCTGCCTGTAATTCATCTAATCGAGAATTATTTCCCTGCATGATATGATGGTATTTATAATCAGAGCCATAATTGCCTAAAGCCCTGATTTTTCTTGCAACTTCTTCATTATTTGTCACAGCTGCGCCAGCATCACCTAACGCACCTAAATTTTTTCCTGGATAAAAGCTAAAACCTGCAGCGTCTCCAAACGAACCAACTACTTTTCCTTTATAAGTTGCTCCATGAGCCTGTGCACAATCTTCAATAACATATAAATTGTGTCTTTTTGCAATATCCATAATTTGATCCATATCACATGCCTGGCCATATAAATGAACCGGCATAATTGCCCTGGTTTTATCCGTAATAGCATTCTCTATTCTTTCAGGATTAACATTAAAAGTCTTAATATCCGGTTCTACAAATACCGGTGTAGCACCTGCATATGTAACAGCCAATGCCGTTGCAATATATGTATTTGATGGTACAAGAACCTCATCACCTTCTTTGATTCCCAATGCGCGCAGAGCGAGATAAAGTGCATCAAGACCATTTCCTACCCCCACACAATATTTGCTGTTACAATACTCCGCAAAAATTTTTTCAAAATTTTCATCTTCAATGCCCTCTATATACCAGGATCGTTTATAGACTCGCTCAAAAGCATTTCTTAATTCACTATCAAGTTCTTTTTCTAATGGCTTAAAAGTAACAAATGGTATTTTCATACTAGCCCTCATTTCTTTCATATTGCATCATCTCATTTAAAAATTTAACATTTTCAATTGGTGTTGTATTTTTAGAAAATTTCATTTTCCATCTATATCCAATCATAGATGGAAACATCACTATTTTTTTTATCTTATGTAACACCCCAATATTACGATCCGTTAAAAATCTTCTATAACGTTCATGAAGATTACTTTGCTCAGTATTTCTCTTCTTAATAAGATCATTTACTTCCTCAAAATCTTTATGCAGAAGTATTGCCCATTTATTGTTTTGTGTCGTTGATATTCCCTCACCATATTCATACCAGATTAAATTGCAATTAATATGATATATTCTTTTTCTATCATAAACCATTAATCTAATCATATAATCCTCTGCATATTTAACCCTATTTTTAATTTCTGTTAAATAACTGAAAAAAATATCTTTTTTTGCCATAACAGAGGCTCCTAGAATAGAATCATTTGCTAATAAGTAATCGATAAATATTCTATTTTGATTATTTTTTTTGTGATATAGTTCAATGTTCTTCGGAGACATCTGCTGTGAAATTACTCTCACATGCCTATCGATGTTTGTATAATATACAGCATTGCAAAAGCTCAAATCAGCGTCTGACTTTTTCATAAAATCAACCCATTTTCTAAGCGCTTCACAACCATTAAAACAATCCCCTGGAGAAATAACCTTTATATATTTTCCTTTTGCTCTATTAACGGCGTTTGCAATATTTAAAACTGTACCGACATTTTTTTCTGCATCAACAAAACTACCGTCAATATCATCCGGTAAATATCGTCTAATTTTATCATTCCATTTAATTTTTGATCCATCGTCTGCAAAAATAATTTCAAATTTTACTCCACTTTGAATTATTATGGAATTAATAGTCATCATTAGTTTTTGCCAATCAGCATTATATGTTGCAACAATTATCGAAACTTCCGGCATATGAACCTCTTTCCTTCTCTTCTTATTTTGCTGTTTTCAGCATTTAACTCATCGACAACATCAAAGAAGTTAACTCGATTTTCTATTAAAATATACATCAGTATTTCAATCAAAAGTAAATAATCAAACTGTATATTATACCCAAATCCCTGAAATAAAACGGTTATAATAAAAATAGCATACCTATAATCAATTTTAAATCCTTTTATCATAATACGAATCAAAAACCAATAATAAATAATAAACCCTATAATACCTCGCGACACGAGAATGTTAATAAAGTCACTTTCAATTGCCCAAGTTCCTCCATCTGCATATCTTCCGTATAACGAAGTAATAGTATATCCTGAACATCCAACTCCATATCCAAATATTATCTGATATAAAGAGCTCTCCTTTATGATAGTAAAATAATCTGAATAGTATCCAAAATGTGCTAATGTACTTGCATCTTTTCCATTACCAAATATTTTTATTAAAATCTTCGGTCCTATACCAGTTACTATTAATATTGTAGCTGCTGCAATCAATATGGCTATAATCAGACGTACCTTTTCTTTTTCAATTTTAATTTTTCTCATGTGCATTGTTTTTAACAACAGCAATAACAAGCAGCACATAACTCCCAATAATGTTGTTCTATTTCCGCATACACATGATTCTATAACGATTAATATTCTAATCACTGGATTATCAAAAAAAAGAATACCCATGACAAATAACGGTGCTAATACTGCCGAATGCCAGCTTAAACCCGATGGATACCAAATCCAGCTTCGTATAAAAGAAGCATTTTCCACCAAATGCAGCAAATCAACAAAAATTAATTGATTGATGTCCACTCCAAATAATCTATACAAAAGTAACTGTATAAATATCCAAACAAGCTCAACTAGAACAACCATTTTAATTGCATTAACAATAATCTTGATTATAGTTTTATAAGATTTATCTTTCATCAATTTTATTATACAACAAATAGCAAAATACAATGGCAGGGCCATAATCGCCAGATTGATCGCTGTTCTTTTGTATGTTTCTGTCATAGAAGAAAATTGAGCGAATACTCCCGCTATAAATGGTTCTGCAAAAAGCATCACAATTAACGGTTCCTTTATTAATTCTATTTTTTTCTCCTTGTAAAAAAACATTGTAACAAATGTAACCTGCAGCCAAAGGAACACTTCTTTTCTGACAATTTGCAATACAAGTAATGGCGACACAAACACCATAAAAAATAGCATCCTCTGCATTGCTTTATCGATTCTAGTGTCCTGTTCAACTCGATTCATCGTACATACTCCATTCTTTGCTTCACTAATATCTTATCACTCATCCCCAAAGCTCACCTCAACTATCAAATGTTGATTTCCTCTTTTTTCTATCGGTGGCAAAACCATATAGTCTCCATATGCTGCTCTTAAATATTCATGATACTTCTCAGGTATCAAAAATTTGCAATTTTCAAAGTCTCTTTCTACTAAATTGGAAAATATTTCCTTTTTGAAACACCATTCACTATAATTCTCCGGACCATTCTCAAAAACAAATTTGCACTCTTTGTTATTATTAATCGTACTAATCGCTTCATACTTTTTTATCAAATTTTCTTTTTTCATAAAAACTGATACCACTCTAAAGGGTAAATTTTTTATGTATTTAGACCATATTACGCCGTTTTCTGAATGCCAAGTTTGATAATTACATTTAGCTCTTACTAATCCACGCAATATCTTCAATTTAAATATTCTGGCTTGAAAATCATTATTCAAATTCGGTATGTTATCATATGGAAACACATCAACCCATATTCCCTGTTCCCCTTGATCTTTTCTCTTACTCTCTTTATAAAGGGTTCCCTTTTTTATTACTTTACCCATTGGATGTGGATAAGATTGATCCGATTTCCAATCTATAATTCTGTATTGTTCTCTCAAAGAAACCGGCGCAATTTCAAGGAATTTTTCATAATCTTGTCTAAACATTCCAATATCTAAATCATCATCCCACGGAATAAATCCTCCATGCCGTACAGCGCCTAATAGCGTTCCACCCGTAAGAAAATATTTTATACCATTTTCATCGCATACCCTACTAATTTCTTTTGCAATCTCCAATTGTACTAATTGTACTTTACGTAATGTTTCACTATCCATGTGGTTCACATCCCCATACTCTTCTATAATTTTTAAAATAATTTTCTTTTTATCTTATTAACACCCAAATACATAACCAAATCAAAATTTCTAACCATAATCAAAACTCTCTTGAGTCCTTTCTCTTTTCTTAACTTCAATGAAAACTCACGAGTTCTTTTCAATTCGTAAACATCTTTCTTAGGAACATAATCGACTTTTTTTAAACAATCAACTATTTCCAAACTGGAAATAGTCATTTTTTCTTCGGATTCCGATAAATTTTCTCCAGTATATTTATGTATATATAACGCTTCTTTATTAATAGCAAATTTATACGATTTTTCTAAGAGTAAAATCCATAAAAACAAATCATCTGCACCATTTGTTTTCATAATATACCTTTGCCACTCAACAGGAATACACTGCCTTTTTATTAAACATTGCCCCGGAGATTTTATAATATTATGTGATTTTAGATAAAATGTTAAATTATTTAGCAATAAAAAATCTGTAGTTGTTCTGTATAATAAATACGAAGTCCCATCTTTCTTCTCCATATACGCATTACATATAACCATTTCAGCATTATGCGCAATAAGCACTCTCACCTGGCTTAATAGTGCGTCATCCACAAGTACATCATCTTGATCTAAAAAGAGGACATAATCGCCACTGCACGCCTTTAAGCCTGTAACCCTTGCCTGTTGAATTCCAGAATTTATTTCATGATCAATAATTTTAAAACTGAAATCAATTTTAATTTTAGGGATTTCAACAATGTCGTATGGACTATCATTTACAATAATCAACTCTATATTCGCTTCTGGAAATTCTTTCTTCAAATGCATATAATTCTTTTGGATAACCAAAAAAAGTTGTTGTAAATACTTGTTGCCTCTGTAAAAAGGCGTAATAACCGAAATCATAAAGTTATTTTTCACACATCTGCCCCCATGCTTTTATATATAGCAATTAATTGTTGATAATTATCCTCTGGTGTATACTTTTGTTCGTAATCCAAACGTGCATTCTCTCCAATTTTTTTGCATTCGGCTTCATTATTCCATAATCTTCTAATCTGATCAACAAAAGCCCTACTATCACCCAGTTTCACTTTATAGCCATTCCTAGCATTTTCGATTGCTTCTGATGAAAATCCAAGATTTGTTGCTATTAGTCCTTTACCAAGACTTTCTGCCTCAATCTCAACCATAGAACATCCTTCATACCAAATAGATGGAAATACAACGAACTCTCCACCTTTTACAATAGAAAGGCATCGATCATGCTGGGTATATCCCAGAAAATAGACATTTGAGTGCTGATCCGACCAAATTTTGAATTCTTCCTCAAGCGGTCCACCACCCATAACAACTAATGGAATATCCATAATTTGATTCCATATATCCATTAAAATTCTAATTCCCTTTTCCTCACCAATACGTCCATAAAAAACAACATATCTATCAGGAAGATTTTCTAATTTCATTGCTTTAAGATTTGCTTCAGCATCTGGAACAAAATTATATTTTTTCGTAATTTTATTCTCATCAAACCCTATATTCTTCAAAAGCTTTATTTGATTCTCATTTAAACATATGTAATGATCTATTTGGTCGTAAAAGCTTCTTCGTTTCCTGTGATACCCAAAAATACATGCAACAATAAAACTTTGGATTTTTGAATTTTTGAAACAGCTATATTTACACATTCGTAAATATTTTCCGTCACCACATTTATTACAGAGTTCTGTTCCTCTCAGAGATGTTGCACAAGGACATATAAAACGTGTATCATGGAGAGTGGCTACAACTTTAGCTCCACTCCTTTTTGCTGCATACAATATCGATGGCGAAAGCAAAGGAAAAAAAGTATGAATATGTACAATGTCCGGTTTTTCTTTTTTTATTATATGCTGTACAGCCCTATAATTTTTAAAGCTCCAAAGCATTCCAAGTGTAGCCTTAATCTTTCCTAAAATACCTGCATGGTCAAACTGATCATTAGAAACTGTATATCTAACCACTTCAATTCCATGATTTTCCATCAATGCTGTCTCGCTTTTAAAAACCTGGTCATCTCCACTTGCAGAGCCTTTTCTATGAAAATTATGTATTGCTAAAACCTTCATCTATATTTTACCTTTCATATCGGTTTTACATTTACCATTTTACTGAATATCTAAATCATATTTTTTACAAACACTTCTTCATATTGTCCACAGATTTTATTCCATGTATACTCCGCAGCCACACGTGCTTTTGCTTTTCGTCCCATCTCTGCAATCTGATTTTCATTCAACTGATCTGAACTGTCAATCAACTTTGCCAGTGAACCATCGTCACGACTCCAGTATAAAGCACAATCTTCAGCTACCTCCCGGTTAAAACCAACGTCTACAAGGAGATTCAAATCCGTACTGCCCAATGCTTCAATAAGACTTGGATTTGTACCGCCCACTGTATGGCCATGAAAATAGGCAAAGGCATTTTCTCGAATCTTTTTTAATAATTCCTGATCATAAACAGTTCCGACGAATTTAATTCTTTTATCACGCTTAAAATGTAATTTTTCTTCCAATTCATTCAAGAATTTGTCATTAACATTCGTAATAAGCGCAAAGTCTTTCTTACTATGACTTTTCATAAATTCACGGATCATCACTTCAAAAGAGTTTTCTGGAACAAAACGTCCCACCACAAGATAATAATTCTTCTTGGTTAACCCTTTTTCCTTATACCAGTTGACCAATTTTTCATCATCATCGGTCAGCTTGCTTAATGTTAAATCAGCACCATATGCAATAAACGTTGTCTTTGGATTTCTGCCTTTGATTCCTTTGCCATCATAGCATGCATGAATATATTTCTCGATATTCACCGAATCACAGATTGCCAGATCAGAATATTTAACCATCATCTGCTCCGAAATCTTCCAATATTTGCGAATCGGCGCAGACCACTTTGCTCTCATCCATTCATGTCCATCCGGGTTCAGATAAACTTGACCGCCACATTGATGGATTTCTTTATAAAAATGTCTTGCAAACGGGCCAATACGACAAGCCATGATATAAACAATTGGATGCTGAATATGATTTTTTCTGATATGTTCGTAGCACATCTTTAATGCAGCCACGTCATAATAAATCGCCTGCGCCGAGCCAATCTGCGGAACATCGATTTTAAAACAATGCGCATTATGAAACTCAAATTCATGATCATTAATCAAAGCTGCACCTTCCAATTTGCTTTCATCCATATAGCCATCGCCATTGGCTTTACATGCAACATGATATTTTATTTTTTTATTATATTGGTGGTATTCCGTCAATTTATATATAAAAGTCTCATATCCGCCATATGCACCTAATGATTTAGCTCCAACCAGGTAGACATGCTGTATATCTCTATTTTGCTGCATCTTCTATTACCCCAAATAAATCATTCTAAAATTTAAATGTGTCTTTCAGTCCTAACCATTTCTGATCTTTATCACTCAGATTCAATGCAGTACCATCTTGTAATGTATATCCCTCTGCATCTGCATTGCCTCTGTATTCGCCTTTCACCTTCGGCCATTCAATACCAATTTCCGGATCATTCCAGGCCATACCGCCTTCGTCATTCGGATGATAAAAATCATCGCACTTGTAACAGAATTCTGCTGTGTCACTGAGCACAAGAAAACCGTGAGCAAAGCCTCTCGGAATAAGGAACTGTTTCTTATTCTCTTCTGTCAGTTCAATGCCATACCACTTTCCGTAGGTCTCACTTTCGCTTCGAAGATCCACTGCCACATCAAAAACGGAGCCTTTGATAACACGAACCAGTTTTGTCTGCGGATACTGTTTCTGAAAATGGAGGCCCCGAAGCACACCCTTTGAAGACATCGATTGATTATCCTGTACAAACTGAATGCAGATACCATTTTCCTCCATATCTCTCTGACTGTAGGTTTCCATGAAGTATCCGCGTGCATCACCATGAACCGCCGGTTCAATGACACAGAGTCCTGCAATACCGCCGACATTTTTTTCAACCTTGATCTGTCCCATTTCATCTATCTCCCACTCACATTAATATTGAATTTCCTTCAAGTAACGACTTAAAGCATCCTGCCAGGTTGGAAGCGGTACAAATCCTGCCTCCACCAGTTTACCTTTAGCCAAACGACTATTAAACGGACGGGCAGCCTTGCTAAGTCCGTATTCTTCTGTTGTCACCGGCAGTACTTTGGTCTGATAACCGGCCTGACGATAGATTTCTTTTGTAAAATCGTACCAGCTGATATAACCGCCCTCGTTGGTTGCATGATAATATCCATATTTATCCGTTTCACTCATATCCACCAATAATCTTGCCAGATCATAAGTGTAGGTCGGTGTACCAATCTGATCATTGACAACCTGAACCGTATCGTGTGTTTTTCCCACATTCAGCATGGTCTTAATAAAATTCTTGCCATTCACACCAAACACCCACGCAATGCGAACAATAAAATATTTCTCCAATATCTGACTCACTGCCAGCTCACCTTCCAGCTTTGTCTGTCCATAGACATTGAGCGGCGCATAATCTTTGCAGTCCGGCCGCCATGGCTCGCTTCCCTGACCATTAAAGACATAGTCTGTGCTGATATAAATCATTTTACAATTCAATTCTTTACAGACATCTGCTATATTCTTTGTTCCGCCTGCATTAATTGCACGCACTTTATCAATGTTCGCTTCATCTTCTGCCAAATCCACTGCCGTCCATGCGGCGCAATGAAATACAACATCCGGATGAATCTCTGCTATAACATTATGAACAGCCTCTCTGTCCGTAATATCAAGCGTTCTGTAAGGTGCTCTCGTCACCGCTGATCCATCTGCAGCACCGCTGTAGCACTCCTGAATATCCGATCCAACCCCTTCATGACCGCGCTTCAGCAATTCATTCATTACATCGTGTCCCAGCTGACCACCGACACCTGTCACAAAAAATCTCATATTCTTTCCTCCCGGTGTCAATTAACGATTGCTGTACATTTTTTCATAGTAGTTCTGATATTCGCCACTGATTATCGTCTCCCACCATTCACGGTTATTCAAATACCATTGAATCGTCTTTTTGATACCGTCTTCGAATTTTGTCTCCGGCAGCCATCCAAGTTCATTGTGGATCTTAGTCGGATCAATCGCATAGCGCATATCGTGGCCTTTGCGGTCCCCTACATGGGTAATCAGGCTTTCAGGTTTACCTAATTCCTTACAGATAATCCTGACAATTTCGATATTCTGTTTCTCGTTGTGTCCGCCTACATTGTAGACTTCACCTACACGTCCTTTATGAATGATCAGATCAATTGCTTTGCAATGATCTTCTACATACAGCCAGTCGCGGACGTTCAATCCCTCGCCGTAAACCGGCAATGACTTATCAGCCAGTGCATTGGCAATCATCAGTGGAATCAGTTTTTCAGGAAAATGATATGGACCATAATTATTGGAGCAACGGCTGATAGTCACAGGCAGTCCATAGGTTCTGTGATAAGCCAAAACAAGCAAGTCTGCACCGGCTTTGGAGCTGCTGTACGGAGAACTGGTATGGATAGGTGTTTCTTCTGTAAAGAAAAGATCCGGTCTGTCTAAGGGCAGATCGCCATATACTTCATCTGTAGATACCTGATGATAACGCTGAATACCGTATTTGCGGCAGGCATCCATCAGAACAGCCGTACCGATGATATTGGTCTGAAGAAAAATCTCCGGGTTCTCAATAGAACGATCCACATGAGACTCTGCTGCAAAATTGACCACCATATCTGGATGTTCTTCTTCAAACAACTGATTCACTGCATCTCTGTCACAGATATCTGCTTTCACGAAACGGAAATTCGGGTTATCCATCACCGGTGCCAATGTGGATAAATTACCTGCATATGTCAGTTTGTCCAAACAGATAATACGATAATCCGGATATTTTTTTAACATGTGAAATACAAAATTGCTGCCAATAAAGCCGGCGCCGCCGGTAACGATAATATTCATAATTTCAATACTCCTCTATACACATTAACTATCTATTTGCTGAATTAATACAGATGTTCCTGATATTTACCATCCATAACATCCTTCAGATACTGTCCGTACTGGTTCTTTTTCATCACTTCGTAAACTTCCATCAAATCATCTTTACTGATCCATCCGTTCAGATAGGCAATCTCCTCAAGACATGCAATCTTTCTGTGCTGATGCTGTTCCACAGTCTTGACGAAATTTGTTGCATCCACCAGACTCTCATGGGTTCCTGTATCCAACCATGTAAATCCCTGTCCCAACAACTCTACATTCAGCGAGCCGTCCTCCAGATAAATACGGTTCAAATCTGTAATCTCCAACTCCCCGCGGGCTGATGGTTTCAGTCCCTTTGCGAATTCTACAACACGATTATCATAGAAATAAAGACCTGTCACGCAGTAATTACTCTTAGGTTTCTCAGGTTTTTCTTCAATGGAAACAGCCTTTCCATTTTTGTCAAACTCAACGATACCAAATCTCTCAGGGTCGTCAACATAATATCCGAATACTGT
>OLQK01001432.1_pt1 | contig 15991 bp, 18 predicted proteins | sample 1672501 | NCBI WGS metagenome assembly OLQK01 (sample SAMEA3136693, study PRJEB25190) | human gut metagenome | biome: human gut; feature: human-associated habitat; material: faeces | place: Austria | collected 2013 | reverse complement strand
CCCGCCGGCCCGTTGCCCCAGGTGCACCCGGGTAAATGGTACCCATGCGTTGAGACATAATGTGGCTAATAGGATGATTATGCTGCAAAGGGATGGGTGGGCGGTGAAACTGGTTTTGCGCCACCAGCCTAAGCAGTTGTGGGTAAATCAATCAGCGTTTCAACGATGTCCTGCATTCATGTGAATACAGGCGAATGCAGGCGAATGCAGGCCAATGCAGGACGATCTTTGCGCCAAATAGAGCCTACCCATTGAACTTGATGCCGAAATCAGCGACTTTCGACAAGAATCTCTCGTTATCGCGATTGGTGAGAAGCTTCTTTTGCATATATCCTATATATTCAATATTATTAATTCCTTCACGCCCGCGATATTTTCCAACTTCCTCACCCTTCAAGGTAGCACTGAAAATAACCTGATTAGGGAGATCGATAAACAGGGGGAGCACACGCTCCTCCCTTCCCGTCGATAGTTCTTCGGCGCGAAAAGAGTCAATAACAATAGGTAAACCGTGATGTATGTGCTTGGCAAGTGAATAGGTTTTTGCGAGAAAGAACTCGGTAGCTTCGCTTCCGATATAGGGACTGTTGTTGGTAGTAAAAAGGTCCGTGTAATCTTCGACGGAATCACTTTCATTAATTGTGCGGCGCACATCCTTCATAGTGGCTAGCACGGCCGCATTGAAAGCCGCTCTGTCCTCGCTAAGCTCTTTATCAATTGTTTTTGCATCTTTGAGCTGTTCGTCGATACCGTCGATTTGGTCCGAGATATTGGTTATCTCTCGATCAATTGCTTCAAGGTCGGCATAGTCCTGACGTGCAGCAAAAATATCCTCCAGGGTTATTTCCCTGGAATCCGCAAGCTTATTGAATTGATTTTGGAGTTCGCGAATCTCCAGGTCGAGCTCTTCGATCTCCTTTTGATATGCGTCGATCTTACCTCACTTTTAGAAAATGAAAATCGCAATATGGCGAACCATTTCCTAATGTGCCAGTTCGTTCAAAACGAATTTTGGGTAATAAACCTGAAAAAGAAATATCATCATTTTCACAATACACACAACATAACTCTGGACAATCATACATTTTTGTTAGTTCCCAATAAATGCAATTATGCAAATTGAAGTGTATCTCTTTGCCATTACATTTAACCCATTCCGTTGTCCAACCGTCATCGGGAAAATTTTTTCGCATATGCTTTTTTACACCTAACCGATAGATGGTATATGCAAAAGGCATACTTCCTAACTTTTTCATTTCTTCTTTTTGAACGTTTGCGGCTTTATGGGTTTCGTTTCTAACATATTCTAACGCTTCATTTTGGTTTATACCCTCTCCTCGAAGTGCCTTGTAATAAGCCAACGTTGGAAATAGCTTTAATTGCAAATGATTTTGAATTGCGGCGTTATTGCGATAGTCGGCGTTATTCAGAAGTTCTTGATAAATTTTTTCTGCTTGTTCAAAAATCAGCTTTTCTTTTTCTTGCCCAAACTGTTGAATACAATCCACTTCTAAAAAGGGAAGCGTAGTTTCATTTAGTTTCATCATCATTTCCTCCCTTGAAGTGGCCTAAACCTTTCAAAATCTTTACAGCAACCTCTTTCATTACATCAGCTTTGACTACAGCTATTCCTTGTTCCTCATCGCCTAAAACGAGTAGCGTGTCTCCGGGATTTATGTCAAATATTTCTCGCGCTTCTTTGGGAATGACAATTTGTCCGCGCTCCCCAACCTTAACAGTTCCAAATATGTGCTTTCCTTTTGGCATGGACATTGTGCAGCATCTCTCTAATGCATACTTTTCATACTTGCATGAAAAGTATGCACCACTTCAAGAAAACTGTCAAATCGCCTTTACTGATTACGGAATAATGGGGATAGCCGTCTTTCATATTGTGGTGTTACTTTATGGCACATGAGCATTCTACCAGGGGATGTTGCAGCTATGAGATCCGCAGACGCCATCAAGTCGATACTCGAGGAACAAGGCCGTTCCCAACGCTCCCTTGCCATCGACCTCGGTCTCACCCCGCAGGCGCTAGACCAGCGCCTAAAGTCGAAGACTATGAAGGTGGAGACCTTATGCCAAACGGCGGCGCAGCTCAATTACTCTGTGAAGCTGGTTCCGAACGATGGTGGCGAGAGTATAGAGATCGAGGGTTAACCGATGGACTCCGTCGAATCGCAACTTGTAACGTTATCTAGGGGCATCGAGGAGACATCTAATGCTGGATTGAAACGACCCGATTCCGTTCCACTTTGATAACGGGAGTCGGGCAGATAACGTTCGACTATGAGAATGGATAGGACCGCCTTCGAGTCGTCGTCGGCGGTTGAGGAGTTTGAAAAACCCGGGTCGCGATGCCCGGGCTTTCTCGTTCTCCTCTACTATTCGGTTTTTCCCGGTCCGCGTGCGCCGGCTCCCGCCCAGCGCGGGCCGACCTGGTGCGGCGCGACTTCACCAGCCCCGTCCCCACCTACAAGCCCGTCGGCGACATCACCTACCTGCGCACCGCCGCGCATGGCAAGGCTCACATGAAAGCTGGTGAAGTCTCGGGGTATCACAGCGAAGTGAGGTGAACCACAACCGGCTACAACACGGTGAGCCATCCGGAGGAAGGACGCTGGGAGACCAAAGTCATCGGCGGTCACTGGGAATAGGCATAGCAGGCCGATGCTTCACAAGTGCCGAAGATTGGTCCGGTAGCTGCGCAGGCGCTCCTCGCCTATGTTGCTGATGACGGAATCGATGGCATCTATAATCTGTTTGCGGTGATAAGGCAGGCTTCCGCGTAGCATCACCGGGTTCGACGCCCCGAGCATGGCGAACTCGGCCGGGATATCGAGGAGGCGCACCAGCTCGCGGATCTCCTCATATTTCTCCACCTCCGTCTCTTCCTCCCACTGTCCTTCCTCTATCTCGCGATAGAGCTCCGAGCTTTTGTAGATGGTGAGCATGTTCGCACCTATGAGCCAAGGATGTGTTTGGTTGCAGACTTCGGCTGTGGCTCTTGCGCCCACGATGCCGCGTCCCTTGCCGCTTATGCCCGCAAGGTAGAAGAACGCATAGCCGATGCCTGCCGCATCAAGCCGTGCGCATTGCTCGACGATGTCTTTCGATTCGTAGCCTTTATCCATGAACGCTAGCGCCTCGTCGTCCCCCGTCTCGATGCCTATCGTCAAGCCGTCGAAGCCCGCCTGTGCAAGTGCGGCCAGCTCCTCATCGGTCTTTTGCGTCACGTCGGTCACGCGGGAGAAGCAGCCTATGCTCTTTAGCCGAGGAAAAGAGCGGTGGGCAAGCTCGACAATGTCCAGAAGATGATGCGCGCGCAAGCCGAACGGATTGGCACCGGCGAGAAATATGCGGCTCGCGTTCGTCTCGTCAAGCCCGAACAAGTGCTCTTCGGCCTTGTGGAGCGGGTCGTGGAACCAGGTCTGCGCCTCGAGCAAGTCTGCCTCCATCGTCTCCAAGGGCGTCCGTCGGAACTTGAAGGGCAGATCCTCATAGAGCGTGCAGAACTTGCACTTGCGGTGCGTGCATCCTGCCGTCGCCTCGATGATGAGCGAGTCCGCCTCGTAGGGCGGCCTCCAGATGGTTCCCGTGTAATGCATATCAGCCTCCTAGTTTCGCCTTGTGGGATGTTTCAATGCAATCATCCGCATATTGCTGCTATCTTTGAAGTACTGTCTTTTTATGGAGCGCATCAAGGAGGGAAGAGTGGTACGAAGGCAAGGCGTTGAAGTGGAGAGGTGCAAGTCCGTCTCCACCATCCAGCGCATGATCGGCGGCAAATGGAAGATCGAGATACTGTTCTATGTGGCGCTCAAGGACGTGCGCCATTTCGGGCAGCTTCGGCGCTGCATCGGCAACATCTCCGAATCGACGCTCTCTAAGCAGCTCAAGGAGCTGGTGGACAACGGCTTTCTAGAACGGATAGATTACGGCGAGATCCCGCCACGGGTGGAATACACGCTGACCACGCGAGGCGAGAGCTTCGTGCCCATCCTTCTTGCCATGAAGCACTGGGGCGAAGAGGAACTGGGGCTTTAGCTTTTGCATTCATGAAGCGGTGCGGGATTTCAGCCTCTGGAAAGGACCTCGAATGTCTGTCTTTCCATCCGAAGCAAAGCTCCTCTTCCATTGCATCAAGGTAGGTGATGCTATCGTCAGAAGGTTTTCCGCAATGAACTTTAAGATAGCATTCGCATTCAGCATCATGATGGTCGGCAAGCCAAGCGCGGTACTCCTCGCGATTCTGAGCAACGCAGGCGTTTCGGGGAGTTTCGTCTCCTCGTTTTGTCGGCATGTTGTGCATTTCCTCGATTGGCACAGTCCTCTTCTGTCGAATCCATTTTCCTATTGTCATTTGTGCGGTTAGTCAATGGTTTACGACTTGGTCACTTGCACTAGGTATTCGAAGAAGCGCCTGCATTCCGTCGCGTACATGTTGAGGGTGCTCTGAGTCAACGCCGAGCGCATGGACGCCGACCATGCCGCGACAACCTTCATGTCGGCGGCGAGCATCTCCGTGGGCCCTCCGCAATGCCGGGCGAAGGAATTGACGGCCGCTTTCATTTTCCTGGGATAATAGCCCATATTCGCGCAGCATTCGTCGATGCGTTCTTGCAGCTCTTCATCCGTCATTTTCGCACCGATCGCTCACCCTGAAATACCAGCGCCGACACAACGTTCCACTTTAGGAATAGATGGAAACGGGGCGCGAAACCAGATAGAATCGTGTAGGAAAGGTCGGCAAACGGTTACGACAAAAGCCCGAAGAGGCCGGATTTTCGAAGTCGAACGTTATCGGATTTCCGCGGCCTTCAGGCGGTTCTCGAAGTCGAACGTTACGTTTTCGACGGCGGCCTAATTAAACGTTATGAGATGAGAAACGACCAACCGATGGACTCGGAGCTTGACCTGTTGCTTCCTGATACCGAAAACGACGCGGGCGGGCCCCAGGGCGCCCCGCGAACCATTGAGCGCTCGCCGAGAAATCTTATCGGAGAGGCTCGCTTGGCGTTCGACGCCGGTTTGCTAATCTCATGCCTGACAGTTCTGGTCACCATTCCGGATGTTTGCGCGAACCTGATTGACCCCAGTAATAGAGATGGACAGCGAAATTGGTGCACGAGGTATCTCGGGTTTCCTAGTACCCCTGTGGTTGACGACATCGACAGATCTCGCAAGCAAAGTCGAGACCATATCGAGCGAACGATGAACGCGCTCATACGGGAAGACAACTTCACCGCATCCGATTTCTGCCAGCTGCGAAACGCCGTGCTCCATACCGGATCTTCGGTCGTTGACGGCGCGGGCGCAAAATACTCGCCGTTCCATTCGATCGGTATACAGGTCTTCAACAACGACAGCCAGCTGGTCGTCGGATATGGATCCACCAGCTCACCAGAGTCGGATGGGGTTGAGAACGACTGCCGCATAAAGATCAGCATCAACTTAACTGCCCTGCTTGCGCGCATGGAAAGGGGCGTTGAAAGGTTTTTGAGCGAGTATTCTGAGCTCGATAAGGAGAAAGGGAAATGGGAGTACCTGACTTGGGGAATCGTTGATTTTCGAGCTCCGATCCACTGAGGGCTCCTCTGTTCGTGAAGAGAAGCGAAGGAGCCTTATCGAGCAGTGCCAAAGCGTGATTAGGGGCATGCGCGAAGCCGCCTGCGACGATTCTTTCAGTCATCGCTCTTGCGTATCCCTCCTGATCTGCGGGAACGCAAGACGATAAAGCCACAGGCTACAATTCACTTCGCTAAACAGGCGCCAAAGAGGGAAAACAGCCGTTTTGGCATCCCTTTCGAGCGGTTTCGGACCTCAAAGCCTTGCCGTTTTTGTCCCCGGGACAAAAATGAAACTGCGGGCTCGCGGTTTCGAAATAGTTTGCGAATTTGTCCCAGGGTTTGTCCCAAACGCCTACGCGAGGACACGCGGAGGGATTCGACGGCAAGGTGGACAAAACCGACAACCAAACTAGACCCAATTGGAATGGCGCCGCGTCAAAAGAGCGTGAAAGAGTGGGAATAGAACAGACGTTCGATTCTGTGTTATAATGACTGCCAATGGGCGCGGTTTCCTTCGAAGCCCCGCCCATTGCTATATTTGAACTGATATCGGCGAAAACCTAAGCTCATGGAGGGCTGTTGCGATGACATACGATTTCAAGAAGGAGTTCAGGGAGCTCTACAAGCCGTCGAGCAAGCCGAATGTCGTAACCGTTCCGCCCATGAGCTACGTCGCCGTGCGGGGCAAGGGCGATCCCAATGCCGAGGGCGGCGAGTGCCAGAACGCGTTGCCGCTGCTCTACGGCGTCGCTTATACCATCAAGATGTCGAAGAAGGGCCCGCGAGAGATTGAAGGCTATTTCGACTTCGTCGTGCCTCCGCTCGAGGGCTTCTGGTGGCAAGACCGCGCCGATGGCGAGATTGATTATGCGCGGAAGGACGACTTCAACTTCATCTCGTGCATCCGTCTGCCCGATTTCGTCACTCGCGAGGACTTCGACTGGGCAGTTTCGGAAGCTGCCGCCAAGAAGAAGCTGGACTTCTCGGCAGTTGAGCTGCTGAGGGTCGACGAGGGCTTATGCGTTCAATGCATGCACGCCGGGCCTTACGACGACGAACCGGCGACCGTAAGCGCCATGCGCGCATTTGCGGCGGAACGGAGCTACGCCCCCGACTTCTCCGAAGCTCGTCTGCATCACGAGATTTACCTCTCCGACCCGCGCAAGTGCGCGCCAGAGAAGCTCAAGACCGTGATCCGTCATCCCATAAAGTTGATTTAGCGAAGCGAGTGACGCCGATCGCTTCGGCTATTGGGGTTTAGCAATTGTCGGTCCGCGTCGATCGAGCAAGCTGCCCTGCCTCCCGGCAGGCGCGCAATTCCTTTAGTCGATCCGTCTCGAGGTGCGCTCTTTGCTCATCTTGTGGCGTGGAGTTACGATACTCCTAAAAGTGTAACCAGATTCGAGTTTTAGGAGCAGTCCTTGAAGTGCAGCAGGCTCAGGAACCGCGACAGGTACCTCGAGGAGGCGATGGTCTTCCGTGACACCGACCTCATCAAGGTGATCACAGGCGTGCGCAGGTGCGGCAAGTCGAGCCTTCTCGACCTAATCAGGATGACCATCGAGTCCGAGGGAGTCGCTGGCCGCGGCTTTGTGAGCGTCAACCTGGAAAGCAAGGGTACGGGCATCAAGACGGAGGACCAGCTTTATGATTACGTTCGCGGGTGCCTGTCGGACAAGGGACGCACCTACGTTTTCATAGACGAGCCCCAGAGAATCGAGGGCTGGCAGGATGCGGTCAACGCGATGAGGGTCGACTTCGATTGCGACATCTACCTCACGGGCTCGAACGCGTATCTTCTCTCGAGCGAGCTGGCCACCTATCTGTCCGGGCGCTACGTAGAGGTAAAGATGCTGCCCCTGTCCTTCTCCGAGTTCGCTGACTTCTGCGGAATCGAGTTCGTATCGGGAAGTTCGGTGGCTCTCACTCCCGAGGGGGATCCCGTTCTCTTCGACGACATACTTACTCGTTACCTTGAGTACGGGGGCATGCCAGCCATTGCGTCCCTCTCGACGACCCAGGCGCAGCACTCGGCGTACATGTCCGGCGTCTACGAGGCCATCGCCGTGCGCGATATCGTCAACCGCGAGCGCGGGAAGGGCAAAAGCGCGGTGACCGACCCTTACCTGCTGCGCCATGTGGCCGTATTCCTGGCGGACAACATCGGTAACGAGTGCTCGTCGAATCGAATCGCCGGCGCGTTAACTTCTGCGGGGTCGAAGACCACGAACAAGACCGTCTCCTCGTACGTGGACGCGCTCGAGGAGGCCTTCCTGTTCTATCGTGCCACGCGTTACGATTTGCACGGCAAGGCGCTCCTCAAGACGAACCCGAAGGAGTATATCGTCGACACCGGCTTCAGGACCTGGATGGCCGGCTATAGGGTCACGGATACTGGGCGCCTGTTCGAGAACGCCGTGTATCTCCAGCTGCTCTACGAGGGGTGGAGCGTGCATGTGGGCAAGCTCTATGGCAAGGAGGTCGACTTCGTCGCGACGAAGGACGGGCGCGTGCTCTACGTGCAGGCGACTGACGAGATGTTCGCAAGCGAGACCAGGGAACGCGAGATCGCCTCTCTGAAGTCGATACGAGACAACCACGAGAAGATCGTGGTCGTGAGGCAGGGTTCCTACGACACGGACATCGACGGCATTCGCATCTTGAGCGCGAGGGACTTTTTCCTCTAGGGCCATGCGATTCATCGCGAAACCACTAGGTCAAGTGGGGGACAATGCCCCCTTGCACCTTGCCCACCTCCAGGGGCTCTCCTTGGACTCTTGTAGGCTCGCCGGGAACCGCTTGCGGCCGCAAGGGCCGCAAAAACTTTTCGCCGGGTACGGAGCGCCCTTGCGAAAACTCGAGCCCTCCGGGTTTTGCTTTCCCCCTTGCACCCACGCGAACCCAGTCGGCATGCGAGCCACAAGGCGCGCCACCAGGGCGGGCCGGGAGCTAAGGAGGACATCGACACCAAGGCCAAGAAGGGCATTAGGGTCTACCTCGAGCGCAGGGGCTTCGAGATTCTGGAGGAAGACTGGGCGCGCGGCGGTGACGTAGCCGACTTCATCGCCCGCGACGAGGACGACCTGCTCTTCGTTCACTGCCAGATCACGCAGAACGGCGGCGAGGGATTCCCCGAGGAGGACGCGGACCGCGCGGCGCTCGAACGGCTGGCGGCGGCCTACCTCGCTGAGCACCTGGACTCCGAGGACATCCGGATCAGATTCGACGTCGTGAGCATGCTCATCGTCGGTGAGAGCCGGGCGCTTTTCCGCCACCATCTCAACGCGCTCGGACGCCCTAAGCGCAGGGCGTCCCCGGGAGCTTCGGCTCCCGGGGCGCTAGCTCTAAAGGCTGCTTGTTCTGTCTACCGCGCAATGATGACGGTAACGAATCCCGGGATTATCTTCTCGAGGTCACGCTTGAGACCGGTTGGGTTTCGGACAAGTCTACCTGGGTCGTAGATGAAGCAGAAAAGCCGCTCGCATCCTGGATGCTCTCTGTACTGAGGAATGTCGATGCTTAACTCCTTGCCAAGCTCCTTGTCACGTAGGCCATCACGTGTCATCTTCACCTCAATGAAGCGCGCTTCGTCTTTGAGATAGAAATCCGTGCGCGAGTTCTTTCCAGCAAAGCCGGGCACCGCCTCCTCAGCGCGTACGTCATCAAAGTAGGCCAGGCAGATTGATTTGAGAAGGTCTTGGACGTCGTATTCATCATTGATTGCAAATCCGTCTCTACCAGCATGTCTACGATTGATGGAAGCAACGATGTCGGGGAACCTGTCCAATATCTGCTCAATGACAATGTCACCGTCGCTATCATTCGAGTCTTCAAGGACGATGAAGCCTTGCTGTATTCCCTCCAAAGTTCCCTGGAGAAGTCCTTGCCATTGTCTTGCAATCCCGGTGTGGCCGTTAGCCTTTTTCTCAAGGTCTTTCATCGCGTCCTGCTGAGACTCAGGAAGTAGCTCATGGAGCGCAATGGATGCCTTCGCTCTCCAGGGGATAAATAGCTCAGACTTAACATAAGGTGCTCCGATTACGCCTTCGATATAGTGCGAAGTAGCAAGAACTGTCTCGCCCTCTTTGATCAACAACTCAAGCTTCGCGATGGCGTTATCTTTATTCATGTCGCACTTCATTCCTGTCTCGCCCGTCAATCTCTTTCAATCTCAACAGCCAGCGTCTCATGCTCCCGTCCCCAAAGAAGCCGAGCAGAGCTCCGTCGCAGAAGCGTTCTACTCTCACGGCTCCGAGCAGAAGCGCCATCACCGCCCGGCCGTCGAGTTCCGATACATCTGTCCCAGACATTGCTTGGCTGTCCCACTCGAGTCCGTTGCGTTCAAGTATGTCGCGGTAATGCGTGAGCTCGTACTCGGGATGCTCGTCGACGAAGTCGTAGATTGCCTGCTCAACGTCAGCAACTGTCGTTCCGTAATTCACGTAGGGCATCTTGATTGGGTCGTTCATGGTGCCCTTGCTCTCTCGGTCTACAACCCAGTTGCCAAATCCCTCGGTATTCTCAATCGCAGGCAGATGTTTTGTCAGGCTCTCAAACACAAGCCGCCTCTTTTGAGAAATGAGCTTCAGCAATACCGTCGAGCTGCGAACGTATTGTCTCGAAGGGCTGGTTCAGGTCCAATGTCCTCACGCTTATCTGGTTACCGCTCATCTGATACACACCATCAGGCTGCACGTCTTCGTCGGTCTTGGCGTAGAGCAGCATGCCTGACACGCTATGCTGCTCGTGAGTGCTGGCGAGCTCCGCTTCCTTGTTCTTCACGTAGGTGAAGATCTGGTACAGATTGCCGGAGTGGACGCTTTGCTTGTCGAACTGCTGTTGCGTCGTGTGACTGTAGTACTTCGCGTCGATGATGAGGACGGTCCTGCCCCGTGTGAGCGTTATGTCGGTGTGCATGGCGGGGAGCATATCGCTGAAGCCGTTGTCGAGCGCCCAGCTGATGTACGGCGCCCCCGCGGAAAGCTCTGGGTGCTCACGTCTGTAGTACTCGAGGATGAACTTCTCGTACAGGTGGCTCATTCGCTGCTCGTCGAGGAAGTCCATCATGCGGAGACTCCCGCTCTCCCGCGTCTGGAGAAGGCCCTTCACGACCAGCCAGCACACGTTCATGAGCATGCGATAAGTCTGGTTGTTCCGGTCGAAGCGCATGTGCCAGTCTTCGCCCGAAAGGTTCACGTCTTCCACGTCCACGAAGTACGGAAGCAGCCGTCTAAGTGCCTTCTTGCGCGCCTTGTCGATGTCCGAGCGAGTCAAGAGCATAATCGTCGCCTTGAGGATGCGGTTCATGCGCGTGTTCGTGCTGAACTCGTCGTAGCTGCAAACCAGCTGCCTGCGCAGAATCGAGCGCGTCTTCAAGGACTCGGAAAGTTCGATCTTGCCCCTCGGTGAGGAGAGCATATCCTTGCGGTCGACGTACTCTCGGCCAAGGCCGCGCTTAAGCTGCAGGCTCACGCCCCGTGACAGTATCTCGGCGAGGAGGTCGGCGGTGTTGTCGAACTCCTCGGCTGCGATGTCGCGGTAGCCCTGCCCTTGCAGCGTCTGGAACGCATAGGCGAGCATGTGGTAGATGTTCTGTATCCGGATCACCGGATTGACCTGCGCAACTTGCCGGCCCACTCGTCGACCTTGGTGGGCTCGTCGAACCAGTACTCGCGCAACATCGGCACGAGCTCGTAGTTGACGATTGCCGAGAGTTTATCGTCCGTTACGTCGTCCGGGGACATGCGGCAGAAGTAGCTATGGCCGATGCAGAAGCCGTCTCCCAGCGACTCGTCGGACGCGATCGCCTCGTTCAGCTTCATGACGCAGGAGATGAGCCTATCGAACTTCTCGCTGGCAAGTCCCTCCTGATAGGCGATGAAGCTCTCCGTGTCGAAGGCGGGACGGAGGTCGAAGAACGCGAAGCGGCGGCGCAGGGCGTAGTCGAGCATGGCGAGCGAGCGGTCCGCTGTGTTCATCATTCCAATGAGGTATACGTTGCTCGGGACGTAGAACAGCTCGTGTGAGTAGAGGAGCTGCAGCGTGTTCCTGGGCCCGCGCTTGTCGTTCTCGATGAGCATGAACAGCTCGCCGAAGATCTTCGAGAGGTTGCCACGGTTGATCTCGTCGATGATGAAGAAGTAGTCGTTGTCAGAATCGTCCTTCGCATTCTTGCAGAAGTTGTAGAACGCGCCCTTCTCGAGGTCGAAGCCCTGCGCGTTCGGGCGGAACCCCTCTATGAAGTCCTCGTAGCTGTAGCTCTGGTGGAACTGCACCATCATCACACGCTCGGCGTCCTTCACGCCCATCATGGAGTAGGCCAGGCGCTTTGCGGCGAAGGTCTTGCCTACGCCTGGGGCACCCTGCAGGATGATGTTCTTCTTCGCGCGCAGGACGTTGACGAGGGTCCTGTAGTGCTCGCCGTCCATGTAGACCTCCGAGAGGAAGTCCTCGGACGTGTACGCTGGGTATTCAACCTCCTCCGTGTCTTCCTCGACTTCGCCGCCTTCGTCCTCGAAGAACGAGTTGAGCTTCTCAACGAGGTCGGGATAGGCGGTGATGTCCGTCAGGGTCTTCACGGCGAGGAGGTCTTCCGTGTGCCACTCTCCTCTGTTCGTCCAGCGTACCCTGCGGATGTTCGGATAGGAGTCGCCATTTTCGTCGAATTGGTAATCCCCCTCAACGATGCCGCGACCAATAATTACGCTGCGGCCCCGCTTAGCAAAGACAACGTCGCCCGGCTTGATTTCGCGCGAGAACTGCCAGAGCGCGAGCGCGGAGTTCTTCTGCGAGTACTTGCTACTGTACAGGGTGCGCAGGTTCTTGCGGATGTCTTCCTTGCTGGCGTATTTCTCGACGTCGCCGAGCTTGCTCCAGCCGACGCCCATTACGCCACGTGCGTAGAAGTCATCCCACCTCGCGGCACCGTCTCCCGGGGAGTAGGTCCAGTAATGTGTGGTCTTGACCCCCTCGTCTCCAAGGGAATTTTCTTCCGCCTTCTCGGCTGCAGCCTTCTCGGCGACCTTCCTCTCGCGGTTGACGCGCTCAGACTCCACGAAGGCGGCAGCCGTCAGCGAGGGGAAGTCTGCATACGAGCACTCTTCGCTTCCGAGCTCCGACTTGATGGTGTCGCAAATGGCGAGGTAGCGATCTCCGTCATGAACTGGCGAGTCCTTCTCCTTCGGCACTATGCCGGCGATGGCGGTGCCAGCCTTTGCGACGTCGGCCATGAACCAGCGGTTGCGCGAATCCAGGCTGATGAAGTTGTAGGGCCTCGCCCAGTAGAGGCCCATGGTGAGCTTCCAGCCAAGTGTGAACTGGATGACGGTGGTATCGAATGCCTCGACGAAGGCCTTCCGGGTTTCCTCGTTGTCGTCGTCGGCCAGTGCAAGTTCGGCCTCGAACACGTGCCAGAGGTTATCGATGTCGTGCTCGCCGCGACGTTCGTCGTTGGCGAAGGCATAGAAGGTCGCGTTGAGGTTGTTGAGCACGGGGATGCCCTCGAAGTCCGTGGGCTGATCTGCCCCAATGTCGAACACCTCGGCGATGCCGGCGATGACCTTTTGCCGGTTTGCGTCTGTGATGCCCTTGTTGAAGAGGCCGAAGACGGTGAACGGATCGATGTCTTGCAGCTCATCTGCCTCAAGCTTAGGGAGACTCATCCCGATCGATTCATAGACAGTTGCTAGCTTGTTTATCAGATCGTCGCGCCTGTCTCGATAGGTCAGCAGCTTGTCAGATAACTCTTTATAAAAGCTAATCCAAGTAAATTTTGTGCTGGTCATTATAGTCACTGCCTATCTTGTGCCTCTGCCGAGGCGCCTTGCTTGCAATGTTTCTCCATATGCGTCTACATGCGCGACGGGTATCTTCATCGAATCTAAGTATACCAACGAGTATCTCTGCATCAATGTAATCCAATGCTTCGTCGATATTGCGCCCATTTCTTACTACTCCGTCAATTACGCTGATAACGTTTCTTTTTAGCTCGGGATTAATCTTCAATAGACCGGTATTGAGAACATGGACGTTGTGGTCTGCCGCCAATCCTCGTGGCAATCACAGGCGGATTCGCCGCCCGGCAGGTCGTAAAAGGCCAGCATCGCGAGGCGTTCCGATTCGATCGGGCCATCGCAGGTGTCGCCGGGCTGCGGTCGCATCTCCTCGCAGCCGAATTCGTCCGCCAGGTATTTCGGCAGCTTCTCGAAGCCTTTGGGATATGCGCTAGACCCATCGTGCGAGCGGTGCCCATCGAAGAGCCGCCATTGTTCGCCGTCGAGCGCTGGCGAATAGTAGGAGCTAAACCAATTGTGGATGCCAAGGTCGCGAAGGAATGCCATGAGCTTGTCTACCTGCGCCTTGTCAAGCGCCCCCCGGCGCTCTTCCGAATTCGCGTGAAGCGACTTGTCGTGATGGTAGGAGTAGGCGTCTCCGTCCCTGCGGATCTCAAGGGAGGAGTAACCCCGAAATAGCCCGACAATGCTAAAGCTGAACACGCTGTTGTCCAATTCGCGCATCGCGATCCCGCCTCTCGAACACCTTCCGCGTATGCGCATGGTCCTACGCGGGCTTCGTCATGGCCCATTCTATCAACGGCGCGAGCTCGTTGAAGTCGCCCTTGGGTGGGGGAGCGGGATCGCTCGCTTTGCTCGCCGTCTGCGGTGGCCGTCGAGGGGTCGGTTTGTCAACAAGATTGTTTCGTTACTGTTTGAACGGTGCCCTGCGGGGATAGTTCGGGGTTGTTGAGTGGGCTGCCCGGGAACGAGATTCGTCCGGTTGTGGTCGGAATGCTCGTCTTCCGCGGTGCTGTCGTCCGGGGTCCGGCATCTGTCGTTCGCCTCTTCTGTCGTGTTTGATGTTGCGTGTTCTGCGAGCGACCTTGCGCGGGCCTGCCGGCCCGTTGCCCCAGGTGCACCCGGGTAAATGGTACCCATCCGTTGGGACGCAGCCTACTGAAAGAGTCGGTTGCGCGACGAGGGGACAGACGAACGGCACGACGCACGCGCCTTCGCTAGTGGGGTATCTAGACGAGGATATAGAAGCTGATATAACCACCTGTTCGCCCAACAGGCTCGTGTATTCACTTCTATCCGAGGATAAGCTTCTCACCGACGAGGACAGGCTCGCATTGAGCCTGATTGATAAGTGCGCGAAACTTGCCGTTTTTATTGCGTCGATTACGAAGAGCCATCTGCTAACGTTGATATCTACGCTGTTGATCTAAAAGACGCTGGTCCCTTGCTTAGCGAGGCCGCCTACAATATTCATGCAGTTTTTTCGAAATTCAACGATAACCCAAGTATTGTTTTTTCCGAAGTGAAGAATCCGTTTTGCTCTCTTTCCTCCAGGCGACGGATGAGGACTCTGTAGCCATCTACCTATCGGATTGGCTTGCGTCGCACACAGTCGACACCGGACAGCTCGAAAGAATCCATATTGGATCATGCTCACTTCTAAGCTCGGTTGACATGTTTGATTCTTTGGAATTTGAGGCGATAGGGGTTTATTACAAATACCCGCTATCCCGCTATATTGCTGCTTATGACGTTGTCTTTCCTTCCGTCAACTTTACCTCAATGGTCGACCTTTCGGCCTTTACCCGTGAGGATCAAAATGAAGCCATTGAGTCAGTGCTCAACGCTTACGCCGTTCGATATGGCGATGATTATATGGCCTTGGGCTGGGGTGCCTCGCCTCCTGCATCGCGATCTTCCTCGCGGCGCTCACCGTGGCGTGGTCGGCAACGGGACGCGCCATGCGACCGGTGGCGGAGGCCGAGGCGCGGGAGCGCGCGTTCGTTTGCACCGCCTCGCACGACTTCGTCACCCCGCTCATGGCGATGACTGCGAACTGCGACGTGCTTGAAGCGGAGGCATCCGATCAGGCCGGCCTTGCGTCCTGGGTCGCCAACATCCGTGCAGCGGCGGACGAGATGGCGACTCGCATCGCTGACATGCTCATGCACATGGGCGGCGACTAGCCAGGGCGATCCCCGCAACGGGCATTATTATCCGGGAAGCGTTTGATTGCGAGGCACGCCGGTGTGAGGGCCTGAGTCGTCAGGCCTCATAGGGGGACCGCGATGGTGGCCACCGCGCCGCCCGAGGGGCTGTTGGCGAGCGAGACGGAGCCCCCGTGGGCGCTCGCGGCCTCGGAGGCGGCGTGGAGGCCGAGCCCGTAGTGGCGGCCTCCGTCGCGCGAGGAGCGGGAGGAGTCGTCTGTGAAGAGGCGCTCACAGCCGCGTTCGAGGGCGGCGGGAGAGAAGCCCGGTCCGTCGTCGGCCACCTCGATGACGAGGTGTCCGCCCGCGACGTCGCAGGAGACCGCCACGCGCGAGCGCGCGTGCTCGGCGGCGTTGACCACAAGGTTCGCGGCGGCTCGCGCCAGGGCGGTTCGGTCGAGCGGGGCCTCGGGCGCGC
>OLQK01001431.1_pt1 | contig 15991 bp, 21 predicted proteins | sample 1672501 | NCBI WGS metagenome assembly OLQK01 (sample SAMEA3136693, study PRJEB25190) | human gut metagenome | biome: human gut; feature: human-associated habitat; material: faeces | place: Austria | collected 2013 | reverse complement strand
CCACCGCGCCGCAGCCCGCCGCGCCTGCCGCAGAGCCTGCGCCTGCGACGGCGGCAGAACCCGCGCCGCAGGCCGCCGCGCCTGCCGGCAGCACGGTGAACGCCCACAAGTACCAGCGCGACCTCGCGAAGGTAGAGGCGGAGCGCGATGCCGCCAAGGCCGAGGCCGAGGGCTACAAGGGCCTCGCTGCCGAGTTCGAGGCCTGGAAGGCGGCCCAGGAAGCCGCCAAGGTCGAGGGCGCCCTCAAGGAGGCCGGGTGCCATGACGTTGTGGCCGCATCCGCGCGCCTCAAGGAGTTCGACGGCGACGTGGCCAAGCTGAAAGAGGCCGCGCCATACCTGTTCACCTCTTCCGACAAGAGCAAGAGCACAGGGGGAACCCCGAAGGGCGCCCCCGACCCCGAGGACGAGCGCACCAAGAAGATGCGCGAAATGCTCGGGCTGACCAACGAATAGGAGCGTTTCAATGCCTAACCAGATCACCCTGCCCCAGGGCATCCAGACCATCCTCGACGAGGTGTACCGCCAGGCATCGGTCACCTCCGTGCTGACCAGCCCTCCCTCCCAGCTGCGCCCGACCCAGAACGTCCACGAGTTCTGCTACCCGCAGATGGAGGTGGGCGGCCTCGGCGACTACGACCGCGCGAGCGGCTACACGTCCAACAGCGGCGTGAACCTCGTGTGGAAGACCGTGGAGGCCGACTACGACCGCGGCACCAAGATCATGGTCGATTCCATGGACAACCAGGAATCCTTCGACCTCGCCTTCGGGCAGGCCGCGAACATCCTGATGCGCGAGCACGTCGCGCCCGAGGGCGACGCCTACACCTTCGCCAAGATCGCGGGGCTGGACAGCATCACCAACAACACCGACAGCATCGAGAACGGGGTGCAGTTCCTGGAGGCCATCCTCACCGCCACCACCGAGATGGACGAGGAAGAGGTGCCCGAGGAGCAGCGTTACCTGTTCACCACCTCCACCCTGCTCAAGTCCGTCAAGGCGCTGGACACCACCAAGTCGCGCGAGGCGCTGGACGGCTTCGCCGGCATCGTCAAGGTCCCGCGCGGCCGCTTCAACACCGCCATCGACCTGCTGAGCGGCCGCGACGGCGACGAGATCGACGGCGGCTGGAAGGCCTCGGAGCTGTCCAAGCCCATCAACTTCCTCATCGTCCACAAGCCCTCGCTCATCAAGTTCGACCGCCACATCGCCGGCCCCACCGTCATCGGCCCGGAGATCAACCCCGACGCCGACGCGAGCATCGTGAAGTACCGCAAGTACGGCGTGGTCGATGGCTACGAGAACAAGCGCGCGGGCATCTACCTGAGCCACAAGTAAGGAGGAAACGCATGAAGACCGTGGGACTGCTCTTTGAGGGCAAGGCCGTGCAGAAGAAGGCCGCGGCCGACAAGCCCAAGCAGGCTAAGAAGCCCGCAGCGCCCAAGGGCGCGGAGGCCAAGGCCGGAACTGCCGAGGCGGACAAGGGCGCCGACGAGGCCGAGAAGGCCGAGGGCGCTGCAAGCACCGAGGCCGCGACCGACAACAAGGGCGCGGAGGCCAAGGCCGGAGAGGGGGACAACTAGAAGATGCCGCTTCCTTCCGTCACATACGAGCTCTACAAGGGTCGGGGCGGAACGCTCGGAGAGGATGCCTTCGCGGCATCCCTTCGGGCTGCGGCATCTGCGGTTCGCGACGTGATCGGGTACAACGAGCCGCAGGACGAGGAGGACGAGGACGCCTATATCCGCGCGGTCTGCGCGGCCGTGGAGGTCGATCAGGCCTACGGGGCATCGGGGGGCATCGGCGAGGCCGTGGCCTCTGTCACGCTCGGCAAGTTCTCCGCCTCGATCGGCGGAGACGGTGCCTCGTCACTCTACGATGCGGACATGCGCCGCGTCGTGCACCGCGAACTGGTCGGGTCCTCTCTTCTCTACCAGGGGCTTCGATGATTCCCCTGCCGCGCAGGATGCTGCGCCAAACCGCCACGGTGCGCGTCCCGAAGGACGGCCCGTATGGCGGCGAGTACGAGGAGGCCCAGACCATCGAGCGCGTCTGGTTCGACGCCTCGGCGACCATCAGGCAGACGGACTACCAGCTGCAGGCACCCGTGAGGGGCACCCTGTTCATCGACCCGAACACGAGCGCCGGGGCCTTCGCAATCCCCGCCGGCTCGCTTGTGAGCGTTGACGGGGAGGTTTCGGAGGCGACCGTCCACGAGTGCAGCCCGATCAAGGACGGCCGCGGGCGCGTCCACCATTGGGAGGTGGTGCTCAAATGACGGTCATCATCAGCACCCCGCAGCTGGATGCCCTTCTCGACCCGGCCGCCCAGCGGAAGCGCCAGGAAGAGTACGCCATGCGCGTGGCATTCGTCATGAGGAAGTACGTGCCCAGGGATGAGAACACGCTCAGGGCGTCCGAGCCGCTGAACAGCCGCTACGGCGACGGCCTGCTCATCTGGTCCACGCCCTACGCGGCAACGCAGTACAGCGTCCCCATGCGCCACAGCACGGCGGGGACATGCGATCACTGGGACGAGGCGTGCGCCCGCAACGATATGCCCGCGCTCATCGAGTACGCCGAGTCCCTCTTCGGAGGTGCGTAGCCATGGACCTGCTGGACGTGATGCGCAAGCGCCTCAACGAGGCGGGCATCGACAACGTGTTCAGCGCCATGCCGGACGGCAGGCGCTTCCCCGAATCGGTGACGCTCGCCTTCGGCATCCCTGACCGCAAGACCGTCTTCTACGACGGCACCACCACCTCGCCCATGCGCGTCACGGTCATCGTGAAGCGTGTGAGCGAGTTTGCTGCCATGTGCGACGCCCAGAGGGCCGAGGCCGCGCTCAAGAGCTCGCCCCTCGATTCAGAGGATGGCAGCTATCAGCTTGACAGCGTCGAAACCACAGACCCGCAGCCCCTCCCGTGGGACGAATCGGGCCGCTTCGTCTGGGCGTTCGACGTGTACATCGACACGAGAAAGGACTTTTTCTAATGGCCAAGACCGTCGATATCGGGTTCGCGCTGAACTACCAGTACGCGAACCTTCTGAACACCACCCCGGAGGAGAGCGAGCCGACCTGGGCCTACATGGGGCCGGGCATCGAGGACATTTCCCCCGACCGCTCCGAGAAGACCGACGAGACCGAGGACTACTCCACGGGCGGCAACACCGTCACCACCGTGACGGGCGTGACCAAGACCACGAGCGTCACCGGCAAGCGCCTCATCGGCGACCCGTTGCAGGAATACGTGGCGAGCCTTGAGGAGAGCTTCGGCGACGAGCGCAAGACCCAGTACCGCATCGTGTCCCCCACGGGCGAGATCATCGAGGAGGACGTGACGCTCAAGGATATCAACATCACCGGGCCGAACGGCGCCGCATCCGACAAGCAGGCCATCAGCTTCTCCATGGCGCGCAACGACACGCCGAAGCTGGTGCAGGCCGCCAAGGGCCACCACCTGCCCGCGGAGATCACCGTGGAGGACGTGGCCGTGGCCGTGGGCAAGACCGCGGCCGTCACCCCCTCGGTGCAGCCCGCCACCGCGAGCGACTGGTGCCTCTACGCGATCGAGGACACCGACATTGCGCGCGTGACCGCCGACGGCATCGTCACCGGCGTGAAGGCCGGCAAGACCCGCCTGGGCGTGCGCTGCGCGTCCAAGCCCTCCATCCGCGTCACCGTCGAGGTGGAGGTAACCGAGGCCTAAGCCCGAAGCGACACACATAGGAACATCGGCAATGAGGCCGGGGCGAATGCGCTGCGCCCCGGCTTTTCTTTTCCAACAGCGCAGGAAAAGAGGACAGAGATGGAACTCAAGATCAAGGCACCATTCGAACCGCTGGACCTCGTGATCGGCGACCAGGCACTGACGTGCCGCATCAACGTGACGCCGGACGGCCTGCTGAACATCGGCGAGGCGTGCAGCAAGGCGGAGCAGAAGATCAAGGCCCTCCAAAAGCTGTACGACGATGCCCAGCAGTCCAAGAACGTCGCCAAGATGAAGAAGGTGAACACCCAGATCGCCGACGTGATCGAGCCGGCCATCAAGGCGGGCATCGGCGAGGACGGCTACGATGCCATTCTCGCGGCGTGCGGAGCAGGCGGCCCGGTCACCAAGGCCGACTGCAACATCGTCATGGTCAAGGTCTTCGGGGCCATTCACTCGACCGTAAACGAGCGAATGGAGGAATCTCTGAACGAGCAGGCAGCGCATTACCTCGCGGAGGTCGAAGATGCGCAGCCCGAGCCTGACCCGGAAGACTAAGCACAAGAATGGCCGACTGGTCAGCACCTACGAATGGAGCGGCCGGCAGGTTGGCGTTTTCGATTCCGCGCGAAACGGCATCCTGGTAATCGAACTTTTCCAAGATGAGGAGCTGCGACCCGACGAGAAGGCGCGGCTCCTCATCCGCATGCTGTTCCCCGACCCCGCCGAAGCCATCGCGATGGCCGGCGATCGGCTCGGGGAACTGCTCATCCACATCGTCTGGGAGGCCTTCGGCCTCGACATTTCAGAGGACCGGCGCCACGCCTCGGAGCACGAGGCCGCCGTCTTCGACTTCGCCCAGGACGCCGCGCGCATCCGCGCCTCGCTCTTGCAGTGCTTCGGCATCGACTGGGACGAGGCCTCCCGCGCCCTGTCCTACGCCGACATGTGCTCGCTGCTCGGAATGCTGCTGGAAGCGGACACCGAGACGCCGTTCCAGCAGGCCATCTACTACCGCACGGCCAAGCCGCCGAAGCGCACCAAGCACAACGCCGATCTATGCGACGCCTTCGAGGCGCGCCGCAAGCACTTCTCCCTTGAGAAGACAGAAGACGCGGCGCAGGCGGCCAACGATACCGCCGCCGGCATGTTCGCGGCCATGAAGCGCGCCGCCCAGAAGGGGGCGTAAGGCATGGCGGGCAACAACGTAACGATCGACGCGAAGCTGAACGAGAAGGGCGTAGTCTCAGGCGCCAAGCAGATCAAGGTCAGCCTAGAGGAGATCAAGAAGGCCGACGGGTCGCTCAACTGGTCCGGCGTCAAGGAGGGCGAGAGCGCCGCCAAGAAGTCCGGCGACGGCTTCACGGTGCTCAAGGGCATCCTGGCCAACCTTGCCACCGCGGGCATCGCCGCGGCGGCGGGCGCGGTCAAGAACTTCTGCTCCGAGGTTGTGCAGATCGGCCAGACCTTCGAGACGTCCATGAGCAAGGTGAGCGCCCTCTCGGGCGCCACGGGCGACGAACTGGCCGCGCTTGAGGCCAAGGCCCGGGAGCTTGGCGCATCCACCACGTTCTCCGCCTCCCAGGCCGCCGACGCGCTCGGCTACATGGCCCTGGCGGGTTGGGACACCGAGCAGATGCTCGAAGGCGTCGGGTCCGTTCTCACGCTCGCCCAGGCCGGCGAGATGGACTTGGCCGCCGCGTCCGACCTCGTGACCGACTACCTCAGCGCCTTCAACATGGAGGCATCGGAGACGGCGCGCATGGTGGACGTGCTCGCCTTTGCCCAAGCCAACGCCAACACCACGGTGGACGGCCTGGGGCAGGCCTTCAAAAACTGCGCCGCCAACGCGAACGCCGCCGGCATGGACGTGGAGACCACATCGGCCGCCATTTCGATGATGGCCAACCAGGGCCTCAAGGGAAGCGAGGCCGGCACCGCGCTGAACGCCGTGCTGCGGGACATGACCGCGAAGATGGAGGACGGCGCCATCGCCATCGGCGACCAGTCGGTCGCGGTCATGGACGCGCAGGGGAACTACCGCGACTTCACCGAAATCCTGGCCGACGTTCAGGCCGCCACCGACGGCATGGGAGAGGCCGAGAAGGCCGCAGCCCTGCAGAGCACGTTCACAGCCGACAGCATAAAGGGGCTGAATCTCATGCTCAACGCCGGGGCCGACGAGATGGTCGGCTTCCGCGAGGAGCTCTACGGATGCGCCGGCACCGCCGAGGAGACGGCCGCCATCATGACCGACAACCTCGGCGGCGATATAGCGGCGATGGGGTCGGCATTCGAGGAGCTGAGCCTCAAGGTCTACGACTACCTGCAGGAGCCACTGCGCAGCGCCGTGCAGTTCATCACCGGCACGGTGGTGCCCGGCCTTGAGTCGATGCTCCCCAAGATCGAGGAGGCCGCCGCATGGCTCGCAGAGTTCGGCAGCGCCGTGGCAGACAAGTTCCGGGAGCCTCTTGGGGGCGCCATTGACCTCGTGACCGGCACCGTCCTGCCCGCCTTGCAGGAATTCGGAGGCTTCCTGGCCGACGAGATCGGCGGGAACATGGAGACCGTGACCGGCATCATCGACGCGGCAATCCCGGTTCTCGCGGCTCTGGGCGGAGGCCTCATCGCCTATAAGACGTACTCCATGGCGGTGGCCACGGCCGAGAAGGCCCGAGCGGTGGCCACGACCGCCGTTGACACGGCCACCAAGCTGCTCAACGGCACCATGAGGCTCAACCCCATCGGAATCGTCATAACTCTCATCGGCGCGCTCGTCGCCGCCTTCGTGTACCTGTGGAACACCTCCGAGGAGTTCCGCAACTTCTGGATTGGCGTGTGGGATGCCGTGAAGGCCGCCGTGCAGCCCGTAGCCGATTGGGTCATGGCAAACGTCATCACGCCCCTCATGGCGCATTTCCAAGAGTTCCAGGGGCTCTTCTCGGCCCTGTGGGATGCCATCGTCGGCGCCGTCACGAGCGCGTGGGAGCAGATCGCCCCCATCGTCCAGGCGGGCATGGCCGTGGTGCAGGGCATCATTTCGGCGGTCATGCCGGTGGTGCAGGCGGTGTGGGAGGCGTGCTGGGGCGTGGTCTCGGCGGTTGCCACGACGATCTGGGCCAACATCAGCAACACGGTCGAGACGGTCATGGGCGTGATTCAGGGCATCATCCAGGTGGTGACCGGCATCATCAGCGGCGACTGGGACGCGGTGTGGAGCGGCGTGAAGCAGGTTTTCGAGAGCATCATCAACGGCATCCTGCAGGCTGGCGCCAACGTCTTCAACGCTCTCACCTCGATCATCAGCTCGGTGCTCACCGGCATCTACAACATCTGGGCGAGCATCTGGAACAGCGTGTTCAGCACCGTGAGCAGCATCTGGAGCTCCATCACCAGCACCGTGATGGGAGCGGTGCAGGGCATTTGGAGCAACATCACCGGCACCTTCGGCAACCTGGTGGGCACCGTCATGGGCATTTTCGACAGCGTGAAGAACGCCATCACCAACCCCATCGAGACGGCGAAGAACACTCTCAAGGGGATAATCGACACGATGAAGGGCTTCTTCTCGAACTTCCACATCCAGCTGCCCCACATCAACCTGCCGCACTTCGCCATATCCCCGAGCGGCTGGCAGATCGGCGACCTGCTCAAAGGCTCCATCCCGTCGCTCTCGATCGAGTGGTACGCCAAGGGCGGCATCTTCAACAGCGCCCAGATCATCGGTATCGGCGAGGCCGGCCCCGAGGCCGTGGTGCCGCTGGCAGGCTCGCGCATGAAGCCGTTCTCCGAGGCCGTGGCCCACGATCTCGACGCCATGGGCGGCAGGGGCATCAACGAGGCGAGCTTGGCCAGGGCCATCGTCAAGGCCCTGGCGCAGGCGGGCGTCGGCAAGACCGTCATCATGCTCGACGGCAAGACGGTCGGCGAGGCGCTTGCGCCATACCTCGACCAGATCAACGGCAGCAGGTACAGCAACGCAAGGAGAGGACTGGCACTATGATGAACCCAGGCATCAGCGTGGAGGGCTACCATTCCCTCGATGACTTCGGGTGGCGCCTCATCGACCGCGAGGAGACGCCGCCGAAGCTGCGCCAGACGAAGGTGACCGTGCCATACGCGAACGGCTCGCTCGACTACACCGGCGTGTACGGCGAGGCGTTCTACGACGAGAAGGCGATCGCCTACACCTTCGCCAAGGACTTCAAGGGCGTCGAGGACATGATGGAGGGCGTGCGCGAGTTCGTCGCGTGGCTCTCCGGCATCTACAACGCCGACATACGGGACAGCATGTTCGATGAGTTCCACAACCACGGCAGCTGCGCGGATACCTCGTGGGAGCACGCCAAGAGCGGCGCAACGGCCAAGGTCACCGCATCCTTCGACCTCTACCCCTTCATGGTCGCGGACGATGAGAGCACGGCAACCCTTGAGGTCGGCACCAACTACGTCATAAACGAGGGGCGCCCGGTGCGCCTCACGGCCGAGCCGCTGCGCGACTGGGCAGCCATCACCGTGGGGGGCGAGACCGTCACGGTGCGCAGGAAGCAGGTCACGAGCCTCTGCCTTGAGAGCGGCCTGGTGGAGATCGAGGTGGACGGCGGCGGCGCCGTCATCACATGGTTCGAGGAGCGCATGTGATGCTGTACACCGTCACGATCATCAACGACGGCGAGGCCGTCAACATCCACGACCGATACGAGCGCATCGCCTCCGCGCAGATTGCCAAGGAGCGCAACGCCATCGACAGCCTCAGCTTCACCATCTACCCGGACAACCCCGGCTACGAACTGCTGCGCAGCCTCAAGACCACCATCCAGGTGAGGAACGGCAAGACCGGCCGCCTCGACTTCGACGGCCGCATCGTGAAGGCGCCGGCGTCCATGGACGGCACCGGCGCCGTCTTCAAGTCGGTGCAGTGCGAGGGCGTGGAGGCCTACCTGTGCGATTCGACCCAGCCCTATCTCGCGGAGCGCCAGTGGTCCGGCGGGAGCGGGCGCACGGGCCTCCAAGAGTTCATCGACTACGTGCTGGCGCGCCACAACGAGCGCGTGGAGCCCCACAAGCGCGTATACCGCGGCGAGGTTGACCTCGTGACCTACGCGACCACGGGAGGGGTGTACAAGGGCCTGCAGCGCGACAGCACGCGCGACACGCTGTTCGGGAAGCTGGTCGATGTGTTCGGCGGCGAGATGATCGTGCGCCGCAACGAGGCCGACGGCCTGCTTTACCTCGATTACAGCGCGAAGCTGGGAGCCGACAGGGAAACGCCGATCGAGGTGGCCAGGAACATGGCCAGCGTGAGCATGGACGAGGACCCCACCCAGATCATCACGCGGCTGAGGCCCCTGGGCGCCAAGCTCGAAGACAGCGATGACCGCATCACCGTGGCCGGAGCCAACGGCGGCCGCGAGTACATAGACGATGCGGAGGCCATGGCCAAGTACGGAATCATCGAGGGCACGCACACCTGGGACGATGTGACCCAGCCGACCAACCTGCTCAGCTCCGCGCGCGCATGGCTCGCCGAGAACAACAGGTACCCCCACTCCGCGGCCGTGAGCGCCTACGACCTCTCGCTCATCGACCTCGCGCCCGACGAGTTCCACCTCCTCGACTGGTACCACTGCCGCAACCCCCTGGTCGGCCTGGACGAGCCGCTTGAGATCATCAGGCAGACGATCGACATAAACGAGCCGCACAACTCAAGCATAGACCTCGGAGACTCGACCGCGAAGCAGTCATCCCAGGCGACAGCAGCCCTAGCATCCAAGGTGGCGACGCTTGAGAAGCTGCTCGGACTATAGAAAGGACCGGCATGCCCAGAAATGCAAGGATTCACGACGTGCGAATCGTGGACCGAAAAATTACCTACCCGCGAAACGACCGCTGGGTGCAGAACTGCGTGCGCGGCGACGTGCTGCGCGTGGCGTGGGACAGCGAGTGGGACTACATGACCGACGTGGTGGCCATCTTCGTGAACGCCGCCGACGGCGAGCGCAGCAACCCCATCGAGATCACTGGCGGCCAGTGCGAGATTCCAGCCAACGTGCTGCTCACCGAGGGGCGCCTGTTCGTCACGATCATCGGCTACCTCGGCCTGGAACAGCGCATCATCACCCAGAAGATGGAGCGCCCCTTCCTCATCAACGAGAGCGGCGACGTGTACGACACCCTCCTCCCCGAGGTGACCGAGGACGTGCTGCAGAAGGTGCTAAACGGCGCCCGCGAGATCGATGACGCCGTGGCCAGCGCCCTGGTCATCAGCCGGGAGGCCCAGGCGATCATCGACGCCATACACGGCCAGGGCTTCGACATGGACGGCGTACGCGCCGCCATCGACCAGCTCGCCCACCGCGCGACCCGCGAGCGCGGCGACGTGTGGGCCGTTGCGGACGTTCTCTTCGCCTCCTTCGATATGGCGGGGTATGAGGAAGACGATGAGAACGGCACCGTGGCCATCTTCAAGATGGCGAGCATGAACGACGAGACCGAGACCCTAGAGATTGGAGAGCGATAATATGCCGCAGGTCACACACCTATCATTCGTGAACGATGACGGCGTGCGCGAGAAGCGCGAGATCGTTGACGCCGGGGGGCGCACCCTCATCGGAGAGCAGGAAAAGAAGATCGCCGCCCTTGAGGAAGTCGATGAGGGCTTCCGCGGCGGCCCCATCCTGCTGAACACCCAGCAGGCGAACGACACCTTCGAGGGCCGCGACCTCGAAGTGCTCTTCGAGGACGAGATCGCCAACGGATACGCGAACGTATGGGAGTACCTCGCCGACCGCGTTGACCTGGCGAGGGACGCGGCCGTGGGCATGCGGGCGTACGCAGGCCTCCGCGTCGGCGATTACGCCAACGTGCAGGTCGAGGCCAACCCGTACCCGTACATGATCGGAGCGTTCGACTACGACAAGGGGTGCTGCGACCCCGAGCAAGGCCCCAGCCTGCTCATGTGCACCCGCACGGCCTTCCCCGAGCGCGTGCAGTGGAACACCACGAACGACAACAACGGCACAGCGGCCGAGCCGTTCCCCTACCTGGCCAGCAACGTCTTCAGGTACCTGCGCGATACCCTGCTGCCGAAGTTCCCGGCGGAGGTCCGCGCGGTCATGAAGGAGCGCGTCTGCGTGCTTGAGCAGCGTTACAGCGCATCCGCCAAGCTGTCAGACTCGACCACGTGGGCGTGGAAGAACGTGGGGCGCCTGTGGCTGCCCGACGAGGGGGAGATATACGGGTGCGTCTACTGGGGCAGCCGGTACGGCAGCGGCCTCGTCGGACAGATTCCGGCCTTCCAGCTGCCGAGGGACCGCGTCTTCCGCACGCCCGACGGCACCAGGTCCCACGTGTGGCTCCGCTGCGTGTCGGGCCTCGGCTCGTCCCACGCGTGCATCGTCGACTCGTACGGCACTGCCAACTACTACTCGGCCTCGTACACCGGGGTGGGCGTGGCGCCCTGCTTCCTCCTAGGCTAAGCATTAGCCGTACCGTATACTTCTCAGGAGCCGCCTCGCGCGGCTCCTGATCTTTATACCGCGAAGCGGTCGCTGCAATTTTCGATTTTTGGAGGTTTTGCCATGGGCGTCTATGCGCGCAAGCGCGGGCTGTCTAGCCGCGAGTTCTTCTTCCGCGCGATGTGCATACGCGACGAGGTCGTGAGGGTCGTGCACAAGGAGCGGCTCGTGCCGAAGTCCTACCGATTCACCTTCGCGGTCCCCATGTGCGAGACCGCCCGCTCCATGATCGCCAACATCGAGCGGGCCGATGCCTTCTACCCGAACAGCAGCTGGGCCGTGATCGAGCGCAAGAAGTACCTGGCCCTGGCCATAGCGGACGCGAACACCCTGTACGATGACCTCGCCTGCCTGGTCGAGGTGCGCGGCGGCGCCAAGAAGAACCCGGACGGCTCCGAGGAGCCTGGGCGCTCGGGCATCGACCTCAACGAAATGAGGGAGCTGCTGACCCTGCTGGATGGCGAGATCGGCCTGCTACAGGCAGCCAAGAACGGCGTCAAGCTGATCGGCGGGGAGAGCGAGGAGGACAGGCTGAGGGCCGCCGAGGAGGAGGCGCAGAGGCTCAGGGACCTCATCTTGATGCGAGGCGATGGGCGGGTATAATGGCCAGCGGTCGCGTGTCGCATATTCGTCCAACGTGTGGCTCCGCTGCGTGTCGGGCCTCGGCTCGTCCAACGCGTGCAACGTCAACTCGAACGGCAATGCCAACAACAACTCGGCCTCGAACACCGGGGTGGGCGTGGCGCCCTGATTCCCTTGCGGCCAGTCCTAGTAGCTCTGCGAACGCCGTGCCTAAGAGGAAGGGATGCGCGACCTTCGGGGGCAACCCCGTCAATAAGTACCCCGCGAAGGGTGGCGGACGCTGCTTGCATGGCGGCGCGTTGGACGTTCCGCGCCGTTTCATGCCACACCTTCACGCGGCTGGCAGAACGCTCCATTGGGAGCCGTGCGGGGTACACTCGTGAACTCGGAGGAGAGAAGAGCGGCGCGCCGGCAACGGCGCGAGAAGGAGCGCGCGGCCAAGAGGGCCGAGCGCGTCAAAGACTGCACCCTTGAGGATATAGCGGACCTCAACGCCCTGTACAACGCGGCGAAGCAGGCATCGCGCGGGGTGTCCTGGAAGGCGAGCGTCCAGCGGTACCGAACGCGCATACTTCGCGGCATCGTCAAGGCCAACCATGACCTCATGGAGGGCAACGAGGTCTGCCGCCCCGTTCACCGCTTCACGATATACGAGCGCGGCAAGGAGCGGCACATCGCCGCCGTCTGCTTTCCCGAGCGCGTCATCAAGAAGTCATACAACCAGAACGCGCTCGTGCCGGCGGTCACCCCCACGCTCGTCGCCGACAACTCCGCGAACGTCAGGGGGCGCGGCCAGGACTACGCCATCAAGAGAATCAAGAAGCAGTTGGCGAGGCACTACCGAAAGCACGGCGAGGGCGGCTACATCCTCCTCGTTGACCTATCGAACTACTTCGGCAGAATCGACCACGCGCACGCGAAGAAGATACTCGGCGAGCTTGAGGATTCCCGGCTCAGGGAACTGGGCGCCCACTTCATAGACAAACAGGGCGAAGTCGGCCTCGGTCTCGGCGACGAGCCGAACCAGACCCACGCCGTCGCCTTCCTCAGCCCGATCGACCACTTCGTGGCAGAGTGCTGCGGAGTGGAGGCCTATGGGCGCTATATGGACGACCTCTATGTGCTCGATTCGTCGAAAGAGCGCCTGCAGGTCGTGCTCGGGTGCATCGAGGCGCTCTGCCTTGAGCGCGGCGCGATGCTCAACCCGCGCAAGACCCAGATCGTCAAGCTGTCCCGCGGCTTCAGATTCCTCAAAAAACGGTTCACGTTCACGGAGACGGGCCGCATCATCGTGAGGCCGTCGCGCGAGAGCATCACACGCGAGCGCAGGAAACTCAAGAAGCAGGCGAAAATGGTCGCGCGCGGCACCATGACCATGGAGCAGGTGGAACAGTCCTACCAGTCATGGCGCGGCGGCCTTCTCAAGTTGGACGCGACCGAGACGGTGCAGCGGATGGACACCCTGTACCGTGAATTGTTCGACCCGGCGAACACTTGCCGGGGGGGGGTCTCACTGAAATAGCCTGGTACCTGCCCCTGGCCGCATAAGGCGACACTCTCAATAAAGTGGGTCCACCCGATAAGACGAAAGGAGGACCCACGTGGAACGCGCCGAAATCGAGGGCGAGATCAACGGCTGCAAGAACATCCTGGACAACACGGACTACCAGATTCTCCGGGCCATCGAGGATATCTTCGCCGCCGACGGCGTTGCCGAACTGCTCAGCGCCCTGGCCAACGCCGGCAAGCAGATCACGCAGACCATCAAGCTGCGCAAGCAGTGCCGCGCCCGCATCAACGAACTCGAAGCCATACCGGCAGACGATGACGAACCCATCGCGGAGGTCATCGAAGAGACACCCACCGAACAAGGAGAGGAATAACCCATGGAAGAGCTGGCCATCCAGTGGCAGCCCGTAGCCGTCGCCGCCGTGATGATGATTCTCGACATTCTCACGGGCTTCGCCGGGGCTGTGAAGTGCAAGACTATCGAATCGGGCAAGATGCGCGAGGGGCTCTGGCACAAAGCCGGGTTCTTCGGGCTCATCGCCCTGGCGTTCGTCTACGAAGTTGGTGCCCTGTGGCTCAACTTCGAGGTCGCGGAGGTTGGCATCGGCGTGAGCGTGCCGGACCTGCCGGCCGTCGGAGCCGTCTGCCTGTTCATCGTGGCCACGGAAGTCGTGAGCATCTGCGAGAACCTGTGCGCCCTGAACCCCGTCATCGCGCAGCTGCCCGTAATCAAGACCCTGAAACCGCACGACCCCGATGCTGCCGACCTGACCGTCGAGATCGAGGACGAGCATGCCACGGGCGCGCGGCTTTAGGCGCGCCCTTCTCTACGAGCTGGCCGTCCTGGCCATGCTCATCGGCATCGGCGCCGCCATGGTGCTCGCATCGCAATGGCACCCGATGCCCGAGACCCCCGAGGCGCTGGCCATGGAGGAGCCGGCCCGCGACCGCGACCTCCTCACCCCTCAAGAGAAGGAATGGGCGCGCGAATCGGGAGTCGGCAGCTATTGGTACGACGGCACGCACTGGGTTGACGAGGGCCTGCCGTCTGAGTATTGGAGGTAAGTATGGCAAAGCTATATATCATCTGCGGCCACGGGGCCGGGGACCCCGGCGCATGTGCCGGCGGCCAGACCGAGGAAGAGCGAGTTCGCGCCCTCGCCTCTGTCATCAAGCAGCGCGGCGGCTCAGATGTGGAAGTGCTCGACACGTCGCGCAACTGGTACGCCGACGGAGGCATCAACAGCCTCTCGCTACCGAAGGGCGCCATGCTGCTCGAATTGCACCGCGATTATGCTGCTGAGAGCGCCCGGGGCGCCCACGTCATCATCTACGGCGGGTTCGACGCCGATGAGTTCGACAAGGCCCTAGCCGCGAAGCTATCGGCAATTCTGCCAGGCCGCTCGCAGACCATCGTGAAGTGCACCGATCTGGCAAACCCGAAGCGCGCAGCGAACCGAGGTATCAACTACCGCCTCGCCGAGGTGGGCTTCATTTCCAACGCCGAGGACCGCAGCATCTTCGATACGCGCATCACCGAGATCGCCGATGCCATCCTCGAAGCCGCCGGCATCGTGCCGAGCGGCTCGGCATCAGCGCCTTCCACGCCGGCCCAGCAACCTGCTGCGAAGCCTTCCGCGCCCTCCGCCTCCAACTCGGGAGAGAAGACCGGCACGGGCTTCGGGGGAACCTACCGATGCACTGTCAGTTCCCTGAACGTGCGCGATGCCCCCACCCTGGGCGGCAACGTGGTGGCAAGCTACTCCAAGGGCCAGACCGTGGTTCTCGATGACTGGTACAAGATCGCAGACGGCTGGGTGTGGGGGCGCTACACCGGCGCATCCTCCGGCAAGAAGCGATACGTGGCGGTAGGCAAGCCTACGGGCGGCCCTGCGGCGGATGACTACCTGCTCAAGGTGTAGGGCCAGAAAAAGGAGAAGACCCCCAACTAGGGGGTCTTCTTGTATCTCGTGACTATGACGAGTGTTCGCCATGCCACATAATAGCCGAACCACGGGGTTCGACTAATACCACCATGGTGGAGCGTAGGGGGATCGAACCCCTGACCTCAGGCTTGCAAAGCCCGCGCTCTCCCAGCTGAGCTAACGCCCCATGGCATGCACCCATGACCATCGCTTTGCTTGTTCGGGATTTCGACAGTTTAAAAAATCGGCCGATTCTGGCCCGAAATATAATAAACGCTCCACCGGCTAACTCGGCTCACGGTGGAGCGTTTATCGCAAAGTAATGGTGGGCCCGAATGGATTTGAACCAGCGACCTCACGCTTATCAGGCGTGCGCTCTAACCAACTGAGCTACGGGCCCTTGAAAAAGTGCTTGACTATCTTAAGCCTGTTTCATAGGTGAGGTCAAGGAAAATTTTTCCGATTTCCAAAACGTACACGACACGCCGCGAACGGCACGAGTAGTATCCTTTTAATCAGAATATGAATTATTTCACCTTCCGTGACAGTATCCTCCCTTTCGATGTGCGAAAAGCGACTTATACAGACATTCGAAACTCCAGGATGCAAGAATTTTGACTTATACAGGCAAACCTACTCCTTGTTTTATTTCGGAAATGCCTGTATAAGTCGCTTTTCGCGTCCTGGACTCAATGCCCGCTGTTAAACCACCATTGACATAGACCCACTTTCGGTACACGCGGAAAGGG
>OLQK01001406.1_pt1 | contig 16225 bp, 10 predicted proteins | sample 1672501 | NCBI WGS metagenome assembly OLQK01 (sample SAMEA3136693, study PRJEB25190) | human gut metagenome | biome: human gut; feature: human-associated habitat; material: faeces | place: Austria | collected 2013 | reverse complement strand
CGGAGAAGTTGGTCTGTCCAACAACCAGCGGTGTATCGGAAGAACCTCCCTCAGTTTCTTCTGATGCATCTGCTGTGTCTTCTGCAGCGTCTGCATCTTCAGCAAAAACAGGAACACTCACTGTTGATGCTGCCATGACGCCTGATAATAACAGGGCCATTAACTTCTTCTTGCTCATATCCATATCCTCCTTTTTATGAGTTTTATTGTAACTATCCACAAAGGCCAGCTACTGCTGCAACAAAATTTGTTGCTGTGTGCTCTTCTATTTTATCACGTTTTACCGCTTACGCAATAGCCATATGACAAAATATGTCTGGAATTTTGTCCATTTTTGTCAAAAACTGAAAGATTTTCAGCCAGAAATTGTAAATTTTGCTTTAATCTTCCAACTTTGTGCAGTTGTAACACTTCCCAGTATTAAAATCACTACAGCTGCAGCCTCGAATAATAGTTCCCTGGTCAGGATAAGATCTGACGGATTCTGAATCATCAAAATCAGATCTGCCACACTGGTAATACAGCCCAGTACGGTTATCCCAATACTGCATCTTACCGGGCGGCGAATCCCTTTTTCAAATTCGGCGCGTGTCATATGTCCCAGATGCTCCTCTGGCACCACCACCTGTGAAGTGCCTTTTCCTTCCTGTTTCCGGCAGAAAAGAAGAAGGGAAACACCTCCCATAATGCCATAAGATATAGGAAACACCATCGTCACATAAGGAAGCAAAATAAAGAATATCCTGCTTCCGGTATTATTTGGCATAAGTCCTACCACGTAAACCAAAATGCATGCAATCATCAAGCCGGTGTAGATACAGGCGTATTTTTTCAGCGTGTTCAACGTATCCTTCGTACTGTACCATTTTCCGGTATATTCAAATTGTTTCCCGCTTTGACGGTAATCATTCCCATATTTTTTCACTGGTCTGCCTCATTTCTTTGCATTTATCGCCTGTTACCATCCGTCAGATGCTTATCCGTCTTCTGGAATGATTTTGGGGGCATACTCCAGATCAGTCCAGCTTTTTATCCAGCTCGTCAACGATCTTCTGGATGCATCCATCCTCAAACGGAACAGTAAGTCCTACCTTACCTAACATAGACGGATAGAAGTCACTTGCGGAAAGTTCACATAACTTCATATAATCAGCCCATGCACCCTCCTGGTCTTTTTCCATACGGATCTTAAACTGGAATGCACAAAGCTGTGCAAGCACATAATCAATATAATAGAATGGCATCTCAAAAATATGATGCTGTCTCTGCCAGTATGCTCCATCTTCCATGAATTTGCAGCCTGTAGCATCCAAAAATGGACGGTACTCTTCTTCCAGCTTATTCCATGCATCACGGCGTTCCTTAGGGGTAAGGTCCGGATTACCATATACAATATGCTGGAATTCATCCACCATGGTTCCATAAGGAATAAAATCAATAGCATCCTCAAGATGCATCTTACGGTAATCGTCTCCTCTTTCACCGAAGAAAAGCTCAATCCACGGCTCTGCGAAAAACTCCATGGACATGGAATGGATTTCTGCTGTCTCCATAGTCAGATAACGGGAATGGTCAGAAATCGGATCTTTGCCGGAAACATAGTTCTGGAATGCATGTCCGCACTCATGTGTGATAACATCCACATCTCCACTGGTTCCGTTAAAGTTTGCAAAAATAAACGGTACACCATAATCCGGAAGCTCTGTCATATAACCGCCTGTAGCCTTATTCTTCCGCCCAAATACATCAAAAAGCTCATTTTCCATCATCATGTTGAAGAAATCTCTTGTCTCATCAGACATTTCAGAATACATCTTACGGCCGCTTTCCAGAATTTCCTGCGGTGTTCCGGTAGGTGCCGGATCTCCCTGTGGGAAATACACGCCAATATCATAATAATGAAGAGCGTCTACACCAAGGCGTGCCTGACGGTTCTTATGCATCTTGGAAGAAAGGGGTACAAATACAGTCTTGATCTGGTCGCGAAGATTCTTAATATCCTCTTTGGTATAGGAATTACGGTTCATACGGCAGTAGCCCATATCAATGTAATTCTCAAAGCCAAGCATCTTAGCCTGTCTGGTACGGTTCTTTACCATCAGGTCATAGATTTCATCGATTTCCGGCTGTTTTTCCTCGAAGAAAGCAGAAAAAGCATCCCATGCTTTCTTGCGGACATTACGGTCAGAAGAACGCATATACTTACGCAGAAGGGAAAGATTCAGTTCCTCGCCTTCCCACATGATCTTTGCAGAAGCAATCAGCTTACTGTAGCGGGATGCAAGTGCATTCTCTTCCTGCATAAGTGGAATCAGACTGTCATCAAAGCATTTCATTTCCAGTTCCATGGACTTAAATGCAACCGGTCCGATTTTCTCTTCCATATACTGACGGTACGGTGTGGCAAAAAGTACTTTCTTATAAGCATTTGTCACTGCGTTCAGCTCTGGAAGCTTCTCATCATAATAGCGCTTCTCACCATCATAAAATTCGTCTGTTACATCTCCGTCTCTGCGGATGTGGGCGATGGTATAAAGTGTTCTTACATGATCCATCAGTTTGTTAAATTCCTGGTGAATCTCAAACTGCTCTTCCCTGCTCTTAGCCTTGGAAGCCCGCTGGATGATTTCCTCTGCCTGTGCGATCACAGCAGGAAAATCAACACGGCTGTAAGGCATTTCTGAAAATTTCATCTCGTTCCTCCTTTTGAACACAAATGGGCGGGTCAATCTTCTGAATCCAAAATCCAGAATGATGCCCGTCTATTGTCGCGTCCTTATATTATATCATAAAAATTGCCGTTTTAAAAGGTTAAAATTCTTAAAAAATCATAAACTGCAAATATCCGGTGCAAAAAGCTGGCCGGATTACTCTTCTGTATCCGCAGCTTCTGCTTTCTCGGCTCCGTCTTCCGCAACTTCACCAATTACTTCAAGATCATCCAGCTCTTCTCCGTCCTCGTATTCCATGTCGTCCTCTCCTGTATATGGAGTTTCTGTTACACTTGCCTTGTCAAGAAGGACTGCACTTACCTTGCTTTCATAAAGAGCATTTACAATTGTCTCACGAGTATATGTCTGTTCAAAATCAGCTGCATTTTCTCCATAGTAATCTGCATTTTCTTTTACATAATCTACATATTCATCTTCTGTTACTTCGATATTATTCGCCTGTGCATAGGCACTGATGAACAGACGGCGGTTTACAAGATCTTTTGCCTCTGCCTCAATATCATCCTGGGTAATTCCAAACATATCCAGAATGTCATTCACATCTCCGTCCTCTCCCGCAAACATGGAATAACTGGAAAGTGCTTCTTCTTTACACTGATCAAACAGATCATCCGGATATTCTCCTGTGAATGTGGTTCTGTCAATGCAGGCAGCCATAAGCGCTTCCACTTCATCATAATAGCTCTGCTCTTCATAGGATTCCTGAAGATATTCTTTTACGGAAGCTTCATATTCTTCTACAGTGTCATAGCCTGTATATTCTTTTACATAATCCTCATTGTACTCTGGAGTTATTGACTTGGTAACATCTGTCACTTCTGCAGAAAAAGCAACTTTCTTGCCAATCCACTCTTCCTGCCAGATATCATCGCCGTATTCTACAGTGAACTCCACCTTATCTCCTGTGGAAACGCCTGTAAGCTTCTGGTCAAATTCTGCCCCGTATTCTTCCTGTCCAAGGGTAATAAAGGTTTCCTCCGGATCACCTGCCTCCTCACCTTCCACAGTACTGGTAAGAGTCAGGTATACGATATCCCCATCCTCTGATGGTGCATTGGTGGATTCCTCCTCGCTTGCGTCAGCAAGCTCTTCATGAATCTCATCCTGTACCATGTCATCTGTGATCTCATAAGTATATTTAGTAACTTCTACTCCGTCATAATCTCCAAGAGTCACATAGGAAGCTGCATTTTCCACCAGATAATCAGAAGGTGTAATAGGATCCAGAGTCACATCCTCATTGGTATCTGCATCAATTATTTCTTCTTCCCCATCCTGGGAAAAGTCTGCGTCCAGATCTTCCAGTGCATCCTCGTCTACAGAAGCCTCATCAGAACTCTCTGCCGCTGATGTATCCGCTGTATCTGATGCATCTTCCGTAGTATTGTCTGCTGCTTTTCCTGAAGTATCATTGCCGCATCCGGCCAGAACCGCCATTGCTGCAAGTGCTGCAAGAATATATCTTTTCTTCATAATTCTGTAATCCTTTCTTTTTTCATCAACATTATGAATCAGTTTAAACTAATATAACATTTTCGCAACAGAAAGTAAACTTTCTTTTCCAAAGACACGATTTTTTCACACTTTCCAGAAATGAAAAAGCCTTCTAATCCAGCTCATTGCCAGACCAGAAGGCTTTTTTCTCTTTTTTATCTTTCCTCGCGGAAGTAGGAAAGTCCCAGGCTTTCCGGAGGCTGATTTTCTTTTTTCTTACGGAAGCTTACAACAACCAGTACCACAATGGTTACTACATACGGAACCATCTGGATCAGGTCTGTCACATAGCTTGCCACCTTGATACCAAGGATACTTGGAAGGAACTGATACAGCCAGTACAGCATACCGAAAAGATATGCGCCCCAGATAGCATTCAACGGCTTCCAGGTGGTAAAAATTACCAGTGCAACAGCCAGCCAGCCAAGGGCTTCAATCTGTCCTGTAGTAGCCCAGATTCCCTGGTTGTAATCCAGCACATAATACAGACCGCCGATTCCGGAAAGACCGGCACCAAGACACGTTGCAAGATATTTATATTTTGTAACATTGATACCTGCCGCATCTGCTGTTCCAGGATTCTCACCTACAGCACGAAGATTCAACCCCACTCTTGTTTTGTTCAGAACATAGTGAAGAATAACCGCTATGATAATAGCCGCATATACCAGGAATCCGTAAGAAAATACGGTTTTGCTGATAATTCCAAATTTCGTAGAAAGGAACGGAATTTTCTTTGAAAAAGAGGCATATGCCAGAGGTGCTGCCGTATAGCTTGCACCATTCAAAATAAATACGCCAAAGAAATTGGCAACACCCATACCAAAGGTGGTAAGTGCAAGACCAGTTACGTTCTGGTTTGCACGTAAGGTAATGGTCAGAAAGCTGAAAATCAGCCCTCCAAACATAGATGCCGCCACAGCCGCCACAAGTGCCAGCAGAACACAGATCCATCCTTTTGGATCGGCTGCATTTTTCTCATAAAAGTAAGAGCTTGCAAATCCTGCAAATCCGCCAAGATACATAATTCCCGGAACACCAAGATTCAGATTTCCTGATTTTTCAGTGGTGATCTCACCCATGGAGCCAAACATAATGATAGTGCCGAAGGGAATTGCTCTGATGATCCATGCAATCAGATTACTCATTTAGTGCACCTCCTTTTTGGAACCACGGAAAATCATCTTATAATTGATAAAGAATTCACTTCCCAGGATAAAGAACAGAATGATTCCCTCGATAATACTTGCTGCATAATCATTCAGGCTGTATGCTGAAGCAATTTCAGCTGCACCCTTTGAAAGGAAAATCAGAAGGAAGGAAATCAGTGCCATATAAAAAGTATTAAACTTTGCAAGCCATGCAACAATAATCGCAGTAAATCCATTTCCACCTGCTGATGTAGTGGAAATTGTCTGATCCCGTCCGGCAACAATGAAAAATCCAACCAGTCCGCAGATGGCACCGGAAATGATCATGGTACGGATTGTAACCCATTTCACATTGATTCCTGCATATCTTGCGGTATTCTCGGATTCACCTACTACGGTAATCTCATAGCCCTGTTTGGAATATTTCAGATAGAAAAACATTACAAACATCAGAATCACAACGATCAGAATGTTAATATTGTATCTCTGTCCCAGAAACTGCGGAAACCATCCAACCTGTGTGGACATGTTCAGTTTTCCAAGGCTGGAAGCCTTTCCACGGAGAATGTTGGTCATGCAGGCAACAATGCTGGTTGCCACATAGTTCATCATCAGGGTGAACAGTGTTGCATTTGTATTCCAGTATGCATTAAATACAGTCGGGATAAATCCCCACAGACCACCTGCGATTACGCTGGTAAGGAACATCACCAGAAAAAGCACAGGAGTTGGAAGGCTCTGTCCACATTTTACCATAACCATTGCTGTAGCAAGTCCGCCTATAAGAACCTGTCCCTCTGCTCCGATATTCCAGAAACGCATTTTAAATGCAGGTGCAAGAGCAATACCGATACAAAGAAGAGTTACCAGATCTCTCATTGCCCAGGAAAAACGGATGCTTGTCATAAAGGTACCGTTAAACATAACACCATAAACAGACAGTGGATTCAGTCCGGTTACGCTGTAAATAAAAATTGCATCTACTACAAGAGCCAGAATGATTGCAGCTGCACGCACCCACACCTTGTAGCCGAATCCGGTTCGGTCACGCTTAATGATCCGGACTAAGGGTTCTTTTGTTTTTACATCACTCATTTATTTCCCCTCCTTCCGAAGATTTGTCATAAGCAGTCCCACTTCTTCTTTGGTGGTAGTTCTGGCATCCAGGACACCGTTCTCTTTACCTCCGCAGAGCACCAGAATACGGTCACACAGATCGATAAGAACATCCAGATCCTCACCTACGTAAACAACGGCAACTCCTTCTTTTTTCTCTTCATCCAGAAGATTATAAATAGTATAGGAAGTATTAATATCAAGTCCACGCACTGCATATGCAGTCATAAGTACTGTAGGTGCTTCTGCAATTTCACGACCTACAAGTACTTTATGCACGTTTCCTCCTGACAGACGGGAAACAGGCGTATTCAGACTTGGAGTTACGACCTCCAGCTCATCTTTTACTTTTTCCGCCATTTTCTTAGGCGTACGCATATCTGTAATAGGGGATGCGCCTTTTCCGTAGCTCTTTAAAAGCATGTTTCCGGTCATACCCATGGAGCCTACCAGTCCCATTCCAAGACGGTCCTCTGGAACAAATGCAAGGTGAACCCCTGCATCACGTATTTTCTTAGGTGTTTTTCCCACCAGCTGAAGGGGCTGGTCTTCTTTTCCTCTTTCGTAAAATTCAATGCTGCTGCCCTGTGCTGTGATCTGAAGTCCTGCAATAGCCTCCAGAAGCTCTTTTTGTCCATTTCCGGAAATTCCGGCAATACCAAGGATTTCTCCTCCAAAAACATCAAAGCTTACATCATCCAGCACCTTCACTTCTTCCCGGTTATATACAGTAAGATGGGAAACAGACAGACGTTTCACAGGATTCAGCGGTGCAGAACGCGCAATGTTCAGTTCTACCTTTTTTCCCACCATCATTTCTGTCAGTGAATTTTCTGTAGCCTCACTGGTATCTACAGTACCTATGTATTCCCCTTTTCTGAGGATTGCCACCCTGTCAGAAATTTCCAGCACCTCATGAAGCTTGTGGGTAATAATAATCACAGATTTATTATCTGCTTTCATATTTCGGATGACTTCAAAAAGACGCTCTGTCTCCTGGGGTGTCAGTACGGCAGTAGGCTCATCCAGAATCAGGATATCAGCTCCACGGTAAAGAACCTTTACGATTTCCAGAGTCTGCTTCTGTGACACGCTCATCTCATAAACCTTCTGGTTCAGGTCCAGATCAAAATGATATTTGTCGCAGATTGCCTGCGCCTTTTTTCGTACTTCTTTCAGATCAAATTTCTGTTTCTTATCCAATCCAAGAGCAATATTCTCTGTGGCGCTAAATACATCGATCAGCTTAAAATGCTGGTGGATCATACCGATTCCCAGATCATAAGCGTCCTTTGGCGAGCGGATTTCCGCCTTTTTCCCACCTACAAGAATCTCCCCGGAATCTGGAAAATAAATACCGGAGATCATATTCATCAAAGTGGTTTTACCGCTTCCATTTTCTCCCAGGAGGGAGAGGATCTCGCCTTTTTTTACATCAAGGCTGACATTTTTGTTGGCAACAACTTTTCCAAATGTTTTGGTAACATTTTTTAACTGAATCGCATATTCCAAAGTGTTGTGCCTCCCTTCCCTTTTTAATGTTGCAGACACTTGCAAGAATTCTTTCTTTTATTGCCTGCGTAAACAAAAGGGAAGCTGTTTTAAAGCTCCCCTTTCGGATTCCAGTCTTCACTGTCTGATACAAACGGACAGTATGTTAAGCAAATACTGCTTATTCAACTGCGTCTGCATCCTCTGTGATTCCATCAATACGAAGTGTGAAGTAAGGCGCACTTCTGAATGTGGACTCTGCAAAATGTCCATCCTCGATTGCCTCAACAGTCTCGCCCTGGTATACAACAGTTGCAGGATCAGTTGTGTAATCCATGAAAGAAAGGTCAACTTCTGCAGTTGTAACTTCTTCACCGCCTACTGTAAATGTAGAAGTATCAAATACCTGAAGAGAACCGTCTTTCAGTTTGCTCTCAACATCAGCAACATAATCAGCTGTTCCTTCTGCACAGGACTCACCAAGATCTGTGATTCCTACTGCATCATCATTATATCCAGCAGACCAGTCCTGTTCAAGATCACCGCCGCCCATTACAGTTGCAATTGCATGTTTGTAATATACAGCCCAGTTATTGGTTGCGGAAGTAAGTGCTGCTGTAGGAGCAGTCTCAAGCATATCAATATTATATCCTACAGAGTAGCAGATCTTGCCATCATCGTGAAGCTTCTGTGTAGCTGCCGGAGCTCCGGTAGAATCTGCATGCTGTCCGATGATCACACAGCCGTTGGCAATAAGTGCCTCTGCTGCTGCACCCTCTTTGTCAATATCAAACCAGGAGTTAGTATACTTAACTTCCATTACAGTGTTTGGAACTACACTCTTAACGCCAAGATAAAATGCTGTATAACCGGAAACAACCTCTGCATAACTAAATGCACCAACATAACCGATTTTAACATTTCCATCTGCATCAAAGCTGTCTGGCTGTGTCTCTGCTGTAAGAGTACCATCTTCCAGGATTTCTTTCAGTTTCAGTCCGGCAACAACACCTGATACATAACGTGCTTCATAAATGTTTGTAAACGCGTTCTTGAAGTTCTCGCATCCGCTGATTGCTGCAAAATCACCAGTCATGGAAACAAATGTTACATCCGGGTATTCCTGTGCAGCCTGTACCAGATATGTCTGATGTCCATAGCTGTTACCGATTACCAGAGAACATCCCTGTCCGACAAGGTCGATTGCTGCATCATAGCAGCTGGAATCCTCCGGAACTTTGTACTTCCAGATAATCTGGCTGTCGTCAAGGCCAAGCTCTGAAGCAGCTTCCTTAACGCCTGCAATGTGAGCTGCGGAATATCCTTCAGTCTCATCACCTACAAGAATAACACCCATCTTGAAGTTAGGATCAACTTCTACGTTGTCCTCGTCAGCGGCATAAACAACAGAAGCGAAAGCGGTCATTGTGAGCACCATCACTGCTGCAAGAAGAAGGCTGACAAATTTTTTACACATTTTTTTCATTTTACTTCCTCCTTGAGATTTGTGATTTGCTTGAGGCTTTTCAGATTGGATATGTAAGAAAAGTCTTAAACGTTATGCTCATTGTATTTTTTTTATTTATGAATGTCAACTGTTTACCGACAATTCAAAAAATTTTTTTGAACAAATTATAAATTTTTTGAAAACTTTTTCAGATACGGACACAGTTACTTTTTTTGTTTTCCATGCGAAATACTCTTGGAGTCACATGATACCGTTCTTTAAATACCCTGTGAAAATAACTGTTATTCTCATATCCCACCGCTGCGATCACATCACTGATGGGAAGATCTGTGTCACACATCAGTTCCACAGCCTTACTTAAGCGCTTCCTCTGGAGAAGCTCTTTGAAATTAAAACCTGTTGTCTTTTTGATCATTTTACTTAACACATGCATGGGAAGATGAAGCATATCGCAAAGCTCGGTCAAAGTGGCGGTACGGTATTTCTGTTCAATATAATCCAGGGTGGTCATGGAAATCATATTTTCATACTGGTTTGGAAGGCGCATCTCCACATATTGTACAGAATCGATCAGATAAAGAAAAATAAGTCCCATTGTAGTCTGATTGATCCGGCTCTGGTTTCCCTTTCCTGTTACAAGGGAATAGATCATATTTTCCAGAAGATTCTGGATCTGCAATACCTCTGCTACCTTGAAATGGAGATATTCACCCTGCTGATTATCCCTTCGGAGTACATTCACCAGAAAATCTGCAAGCACATTATTATTTCCTGCCATGGAATATGCCACATCAAAAAATTCCGGAAGGACCATAAAGTTAATGGCAATGTCATTTTTCCCTGCTGCCATAATCTCATGATGGGTAAACTGATTAAGGAAAAGGAGCTCGCCTTTGTGAACCACTACTGGTTTGCCATCTATAATATTGGTAAGTGATCCCTCACAGACGTACAGAACCTCCACATAATTATGACGATGAAGAGGGAAATGCACGAATCTGGTGTGTGTACGCACCGCGATCAGCTTTCCCTCTTCTAACATTTTACTGCTGTCAACAGTAAAATCGTTTCCTGATGTATAAAGATCTTTATCTACTTCTGCTTCTCCGTTTAAAATACGTTTCTCTTCGTCTGTAATCTTACGAAGCTGTTCCAGCAGTTCTTTTTGCACAGGGACACCTCCTGACAGTGAATTTCCAAGTTACTGCTCACTACGTTCGCTGCAACGCGCTTCGCGGAACATTACCTGTGAACAGCAGCAATTTCTCCACTTATTATACATTCACTGTAAAGCAGGTGTCAAAGTGTTTATTTTTTCCTTTTTAATACTCTTGTCTGAAGAGGTGCCATTACCTCTTCTTTGGTCCCATAGAGCACTTTATATCCGTCCGGAACCGGCACTGCTACTGATTTTCTTGCATAATTCTGGATAAACAGATACTCATATTCCTCATTTTCACGCACAGTAACAGATACGCCTGCAGGAACAAATTCCAGTGGAGCCTTAAGATCAGCTTCTTTTACAGCCCGTGCATAGAAGTCCTCATAAAATGCAGGTTCCATATCCGCACAAACATAATATACATGACCTTTTCCATACGCTTTGTGGGTAAGGACCGGAAGACCTGCATAAAAATCACTTTCATAGCGCATAAGAACTTCTGCATCTGTAACTTTTACCAGCTCGCAAAGATTCTTGCAGGTATAGCTTCCAGTGATGCCAAGGTGATTGCCATTTTCCGGAATTCCTCGATTTTCTTCCCAGTCATAAAGGGCATCAATTTCCGTACTGCGAAGTCCGGCTGCCTCCATAAGTCCGTAAGGCGTTCCTCCAAGGAAACACTTGTCTGTTCCATCTACCAGGCCTGACCAGTAGGTAATCACCAGAGTTCCTCCATTTTCGGCAAATGTACGAAGCTTTTCTTCGTAGCCATCTTTAAACATGTATGCCATGGGAACTGCCAGAACCTTATAGTCGGAAAGTTCGTTCTCCATGGAAATCACATCTACATTCACACCCTGTTTCCTAAGAGCACGGTACTGTTTCTGCACTGCCTCAACATAAAACATGTTTTCATTACGTGGACCCTGCACATCCTTTAATGCCCAGTCATTTTCCCTGTCATAAAGAACTGCCGCCTGCGCCTTCTGGCTGCTTCCTGCCACCTCCTGAAACTGTACAAGCGCCTCTCCCACTTCTGTCACTTCTTTAAATACACGGGTATCATCTCCACCGTAATGGTCGATAACTGCACCGTGGAATTTCTCGGAAGCTCCCTGGCTCTGGCGAAGCTGGAAGTAAAGCACACTGTCGGAACCGTGAGCAATGGCCTGAAGAGAAGCAGCCAGCATCATTCCCGGCTTTTTCAGCTTATTAATAGGCTTCCAGTTGGTTGCTGACGGGCAGGATTCCATAAGGAGGAAGGGCTGTTTTTTGATGCTACGCATAAGGTCATGCTGCATTCCCGCATCAATTGCAGTAAGAAACTCTTCTTTTTTGTGCCAGCTTGGGTAGTTATCCCAGGAAACAACGTCAAGTACATCACGGAATTTCTTATAGTCAAGCCCTGCATAATCATACATAAGGTTTGCTGTGACAGGAAGGTCAGAGCCCCCCTCTCTGATAGCAGCTACTTCTTCTTTCAAAAAATCAATAGTACGGTCTGTAACAAAACGTTTCCAGTCCAGTTTCAGTGCATGAAGCTCATTTTCCCCTTTTGGAGAGGGTGCCTCGATCTGGTCAAAGCTGTTGTAAATATGGCTCCAGAAAGTAGTGCACCAGCTGGAATTCAGGTTCTCAATGGTTCCGTATTTTTCTTTCAGCCATTCACGGAATTTCTGCTGGCAAAGAGGGCAATAGCACTCTCCGCCAAATTCATTTGAAATGTGCCACAGAAGCACTCCCGGATGTTTTCCAAGTCTCTCTGAAAGAAGCTTGTCCATGGCATGGATCTTTTCTCTGTATACAGGAGAAGTATAGCAGTGATTGTGTCTGCCGCCAAAAAATCTTCTGGTACGATCCGGATCCATTCGGAGGACTTCCGGATATTTATCTGCCATCCACTTTGGTCTTGCACCGGAGGGTGTTGCCAGGATTGTGGAAATTCCCTCTTTATATAAGTTGTCAATAATCTGCTCCAGCCAGTCAAGATTATATTTTCCCTCTTCCGGCTCCAATACTGCCCAGGAAAAAATTCCTACAGATACTGTATTAATATGAGCTTTTTTGAAATATTCAATGTCCTTTTTCAGGATATCCGGGCGGTCCAGCCACTGCTCCGGATTATAATCGCCGCCGTGTAAAAAGCGTCCGTATTCTATTTTTTTTGCCATTTTCTTTTTCTCCTTTTCAGATGCCCTTAAATACGAAAGAGAATTCCATTGGCTGTTTTACATCCAGAAGGTATTCTTCATGGGTACGTGCACCCCAGCTGTCATCACCTGCAATTCCCATCTGGGCTTTTGCCACGCGGACAACTGTATAATGGATTTCCGGCAGTTCATAAGGATGCATTGCATTTTCCATCTCATGAGGGGTATAAGGAAGTGCCGAGAACATCATCGGGCCGTTTTCCTTGTCCATTTCAAAAAGCATTCCTCTGCCTTTTCTGTCTGTAACTTTCGCCCATCTCACTTCTTCTTTTGCACCGCATTCCTGTGGTACCATATATCTTGCCACGTTATCCTTTACCAGGTTCTCGTAGATACCAAGCTTTGCTCCCTTCTTACGGTCTGCGTAAGTCTCCGCTTCCCCAAGTCCGTACCAGCTTACATGGTCATAATCCGCATTGAATTTGAAAATAACGCCAAATTCCGGCATATCTCCAAGCTCCTTCACAGGGTCATAAGAAAGAGTGGTACGTACTCTTCCATCACCGAAAACTTCATAGGAAAGTCTGCAGGTAGCAGCCGGAGTGGTTGGAAGGAAATAGGTATAAGATACTTTTATGGAATTTTCTTTTTCTTCTACTTCCGGTGCATTTGACGGGCCGTACGCTGCACCACGGTATTCCTTGTGGCTTGCATACATGCTGGCAATTTTCCACTGTGCATAGCGCATTGCCATAAGATTTCCACAGTCATTGTCTGTTGGTGCACGCCAGAAGTTTGGTTTCGGGATTGCTTCGATCATTTCTTTTCCTGCATATTTGTAGGAAACAAGTCCCCCATTTAGAACAGAGAACAGAACTTCAAACTCTGTGCCTCTCACTCCGATATTATGGGTGCTGTGAATCACCTCCAGTTTATCCGTACAAGGTTTCACAGGTGCTTCCACCTGATATACATACTGTCCGAAAGCAATCTCATAGCCGGCTTTTGCCCATGGCTTGTCTTCTTTCAGATGGAAGGAAACAGTTACCGTATATTCCCCTGCTTTTTCTTCTTTCTTAAATGGAAGTGCATATTCTTTTTCACTTAAAGGCTCTACATTTGTTTCAAGAGTAGCTGTACCAATCACTTTTCCATCTTTTTGAAGTGTTACCTTGCAGTCAAATTTGCTGGTATTTACAAACAGGTTCTTATTGATTACTTTCACTGAATCAGCAGTAACCTGTGCTGTAATATTCTGATAATTAAATTTTACTTCCTGCATTTTTGGGGAAGCATCACGGTTGCCGCCGTAAGCAATTCCATTTCCACTGAAATTATAATCAGTAGGACGCTCGCCGAAATCTCCACCATATGCCTGGAATTCTTTGCCGTAGCGGTCTTTTTTGTAAATAGACTGATCAATGTAATCCCAGATAAAGCCTCCCTGATATTTGGGCTCTGTGTCTGTCAGATCTGTATATTTATGCATGGCACCGCAGGAATTTCCCATTGCATGGGTGTACTCGCAGCAGATAAACGGTTTGGAGTCATCTTTTGCAAGAAATGCCTTGATTGACTCAACTGACGGATACATCTGGCTTTCCATGTCACTGGTATCATTGTATCTGCGGTCATGGCAAACTCCCTCATAATGAACCAGACGGGTAGGGTCTGTATTTCGGAAAAACTTGGACATTTCAAAAATATCTTTACCGCCAAAGGACTCATTTCCGCAGGACCAGATCAGGATTGCCGGATGGTTTTTATCTCGCTGGTACATGGAATTGGTACGATCCAGCATCATTGCAAGCCATTCTTCTTTATCATGGGGAACTACATAGGTGTAATCCTTTGTAAATTCTGCCACATCCCAGGAACCATGACTTTCCAGGTTTGTTTCATCGATCATGTAAAGACCAAGCTCATCACAAAGCTGATAAATCAGAGAAGGATCCGGATAATGGCAGGTACGGATGGCATTGATGTTATTTCGCTTCATGGTCATCAGATCTTTATACAGCTCTTCTTTGGATACGCATCTTCCTGTAATGGAGCTGAATTCATGACGGTTTACGCCTTTAAATACAATTCTTTTTCCATTTAAGGTCATGATTCCGTCTTTCATTTCAAAACGGCGGAAACCGATTTTCTGTGGGATTACTTCCTGAATTACTCCACTTTCATCGTAGATTTCCAGAACCAGGTCATACAGAGCTGGCTCTTCTGCACTCCATAATTCTGGTTTCTTAACCTGCCAGGTGAAGCTGTCGGCTGCCACTAAACCGCCATTGCCTTTTGAATCAGCTTCCTCTCCCAGACTCTTACGATCTTCTAATACAATCTTTCCATTCTTTGACAGAACGATATGGGCTGTTCCTTTTCCCCATGTAATTGTTTTAAGTTCAAGCTCTGCTTTTTCCAGGGAGGCATCCGGAATTGCACGTATCTGCATGTCATATACATGAACCTTTGGAACTGTATAAAGATATACATCTCTGTAAATTCCGGAAAAACGGTAAAAGTCCTGATCCTCACACCAGCTGCTTGCAGTCCATTTAAACACCTGTGCTGCCAGTTTGTTTTCACCGGCTTTTACAAACTCTGTAAGCTCAAATTCAGATGGGGTAAAAGAATCCTCACTGTAGCCTACAAACTGTCCATTCAGCCACAGAGCAATTCCGCTCTCTGCCCCCTGAAAAGAGATAAAAAGCCTTTTTCCCTGCATCTGCTCCGGAACTGTGAAATATTTCACATAGCTTGCCACTGGATTAAAGTGTTCTGGAATTTCTCCCGGCTGAATGTCTTCATGGCCTTCCCAGGGATACTGTACATTTGCATACTGGGGAGCATCGTATCCTTCCATCTGGATATGAGCCGGTACATGAATGTCGTCCCAGTCTTTGCAGGAATATTCTTCTTTTTCAAAATCAGCCACTGTACTTTTGTAATTACGGGCATAGTGGAATTTCCAGATTCCGTTCAGGCTGAAACGGTAAGAAGTCTCCTTCTCCTGCATTTCTTCCTCATTTTTGTACCAGATGTGGTCAGAATGTGCATCCATTCTTCCATCTTTAAAATATTCAGGATTTTTTACTAATGAATAATCAAATGCTTTCATAATAATTCCTTTCTATCTGTTATTTGCCGTCATACTCTATGAGTTTTTATAGCACAGCTTTTCTATTTTTTTAAGTAAAAATAATGTCAAAAAATAGAAATATCTTGCACAAAATATTAAGCTTCTTTCAGAAAAAGGGTGCCGCAAAAAAATATGCAGCACCCTTAAATTTTCACGCCTTGCTGTCACAAATACAAACAGCAATTTCGCACTTATTTTACCGCACCGGTAATACCTTCTGCAAACTGTTTCTGCAGTACAAAGAATACAACCATAGTCGGAATTGAGCAGAACAATACACCGCACATCAGCATACCATAATCTGTCACATAACCTGTGATCA
>OLQK01001393.1_pt1 | contig 16300 bp, 16 predicted proteins | sample 1672501 | NCBI WGS metagenome assembly OLQK01 (sample SAMEA3136693, study PRJEB25190) | human gut metagenome | biome: human gut; feature: human-associated habitat; material: faeces | place: Austria | collected 2013 | reverse complement strand
TGCACGGAATATTGATGTTGGAGACAACGTTGTATTTGATGAAAATGGTCAATTGAAGAAAATAATTAAATAGTCCCTTGCCACTGATATTAAGTTATAAAAATAAAAAACTTATAGTAATTTACGGAAATTCACGGAGGAATAAAAAGTGAACCAGGAGATAAAAATTGCAGTTTGCGATGACCTTGCAGAAGATCGGAAAAAAATCGTCATGCTGCTTTCGGAATATACAGATAAAAATAATTTATATGTGAAAGTTGAAGAATTTACCTCCGGGGAGGCATTTTTATCCTCTGATACATCAGCGTATTCGCTGGTTTTCATGGATATTTTTATGGATGGCATTAATGGAATGGAGACGGCGAAAGAGCTGATCTCCCGGAACAGCCGGGTCCAGATTGTGTTTGAAAGTACCAGCACGGAGTTCGCAGCAGAAGCTTTTGATATTGAGGCGTTGCATTATATTGTGAAACCTGTAGGGAAAGAAAAATTATTCAATATTCTGGATCGTTTTTTTGACAGTGTGTATTCTCTTCGAACTGTAAATGTGAAAGTGGGGCGCCTGGAAGAAAGTGTTTATATTTCAGATATTTTATATGCAGAAGCAGATGGAAAAAGGGCAAAGCTTCATACCAAGAAAGGGGTTAAGGATGTTTCCATGTCAGTGGCAGAGCTTGTGGAGATACTGCCTGCAAATGAATTTTGCAGACCCATACGCTGGGCACTGGTTTCTATGAGGGAGATCGTGGCTTTGCCTACAGATGTGCTGAAGCTTTCCGATAAAACAGAAATTCCTATCAGCCGCCTGAAACGCAAGGAAATTCAGGAAACTTTTGCAAATTATAGCTGGAGAAGTACAAGACGGAGACTTCGGGGAGGAATTTTGTGACGGAGATAAAAGTATTGAAAAGATAATTAATATATTACATTTTATAATTATCTATTGTAAACAAATAATTCTAATAATATAATTAAACGTATAGAGTACTACCATAACGGTAGGCGGTTAGTCCTTCAACAGAGGGACTAATCGCCCAAACTGTGCGATTACCTAAATGAAAACGAATGGGGCTAATCGTCTATCGGTAGTACTCTACTTATATAGATATATTAGTATAGATTTATATAAATGTCAAAACATATACTATGTAAATTCTTATTATTCGTATTGTTGTTATTGCGTGCAGATTGTGGGAATGATTTTTCGAATATGTTCTACTTACACTTAATTCCGCAAGCTTGCATTTCATTCCCCGAATCAGAAAACACCCTCCTATTTTGTTAAAATAACCTTAACGAAAGCAGTGGAGGTAGAGCCTATGTGTATTGCGATTTACAGCACAGCAGTAGATTTTACAGAGATACAGTCTTATCTGTGTGATTTTCGGTTAAGTCATTTTGACAGAACAGAAAAACTGATTCCTGCATTATCAGATCATTCTTTTGCGGCCGCTTTTGTGGCAATGGGAAATGCTGCCGGGATGGAAGCTGTGATTGCAATACGAAGAGCAGATTACAGGTTGCCGGTGGCATGGTTTTCCAATGACAGGGATTTTGCTGTACAGGCATATCGGCTGAATATAGAATATTTTACGGTGTTTCCTCTAAGTGCCAGAAAGATTCAGGAGGCACTGAAACGCTGCAGAATACAGGAAAAAACAGGAGGAAGAAGCGTATGAAAAGAAATCGGATTATTGCTCTTTTGGTTAGTACAGTATTGATGATGACTGGTTCTGGTATCCTTGTTTTTGCCCAGGGCGAATTGACACCGGAGAAAAAAGATGCAACAGAAATTACCCGTCAGATTAACGAAAATGTCTACCAGCTGTTGGATTTTTCAGACGAACAGGAAGTGGAATTTGCCCAGAAGGGATTTATTACGGCACCGGAATCTCTGGAACTAAAAGATGATAATGACAATGTGATCTGGAGCCAGGAAAGTTATAATTTTGTCCGTGATCAGGATGCACCGGGTTCTGCCAACCCCAGTCTTTGGAGAAATACTCAGCTAAATGCAAAATATGGATTGTTTGAGGTAAGTGACGGTATTTATCAGGTTCGTGGCTACGATATTTCCAATATGACTTTCGTAAAAACAGACAATGGATGGATCATTCTTGACTGTATGAGTACAGGAGTGACTGCAAAGGCTGCGCTGGATCTGTTCGAAAGTGAAATGGGAAAAGCAAATATTGTTGCAATTATCATCAGCCATGCCCATGTAGATCATTTTGGAGGAATTGAGGGAATTATTTCTGCAGAAGAAGTTGCAGATTCCACGCTTTCTCTGGAAGAGCAGATTGCTTCTGGAAAAACAGCCATCATCGTTCCGGAAGGATTTGAAGATGCAGTTATGAAGGAAAATGTATTTGTGGGAACTGCCATGAAGAGACGTTCCATGTATCAGTACGGATCGGTTCTTCAAAAAGGTGCACTTGGCAGCCTTTCCGTCGGTATTGGACTGACGGTAGCCCAGTCTGGAGTTGGATATGTGGCACCAAGTTTTGAAGTGACAGACCCTGTTTTTGAGACAGAAATTGATGGGATAAAGGTTACATTCCAGCTGACTCCGGATACAGAGTCGCCAGCCGAAATGAACACGTATTTTCCGGAAAAAAAGGCTCTCTGGATGGCAGAGAACTGTACAGGAACCTTACATAATCTTTATACCTTAAGAGGGGCACAGGTACGAGATGCCAATGCATGGGCAAGCTATATTTTGAAGGCGCAGAGTCTGTTTGGAAAAGATGCAGAAGTTATTTTCCAGTCTCATAACTGGCCTCACTGGGGAAATGATGTAATTCAGGAATATATGGTAAATACGGCTGCTGCGTATAAGTTTATCCATGATCAGACTTTGCTGTATATTAATCAGGGATATACAGAAGCGGAAATTGCAAATATGATACAATTCCCGGAAGCTTTGGATAAAATATGGTATACAAGGCAGTATTACGGAACTTTGAAGCATAATGTGAAAGCTGTTTATCAGAGATATATGGGCTGGTATGATGCAAATCCGGTTCACCTGGATGAGCTGGAGCCCACAGAGTACGCAAGCAAGCTGGTGGAATATCTTGGAGATGCAGATGCTGTCCTTAAAATGGCCCAGGCAGATTATGAGAAGGGAGAATACCAGTGGGTAGCGCAGATCACCAATACTTTGGTTTATGCAGATCCCCAGAATCAGGGGGCACGTTATCTTTGTGCAGATGCGCTGGAACAGCTTGGTTATCAGGCTGAATCGGGAGCGTGGAGAAATGCGTATCTGACAGCTGCATTTGAACTTCGTAATGGAACAGACCTGTATCCGCAGACTTCGGCTATAGGAGTTGGTTCAACCGCTCAGAATATGGATGCAGAAACAATGTTAAATTACATGGGAATTATGATGGATGCGGATAAGCTGGCAGACAAATCTTTCACGGTTAATATGCAGTTTACAGATGATGATAATTATCTGTTAAAAATCCATCATGGTGTACTTTTGTATTATCCGGGAGAGCAGGATGACAATGCAGATGTGACGATTCGTATGAAGAGGATCGGTGTTCTGGCATTGGCTGCTCATAATGAGCAGGGAATCAGCAGCCTTGTGGAGGGCGTGGAAGGAGATTTGGAGTTGTACCAGGCGCTTTGTGAAAGTATGGCTGAGTTGAATTTATACTTTAATATTGTGGAACCGTAAAATGTTGATTGAAGGAATATGTTATGATGGCTTGTTGGAAATTCAGCTATTGTAGATAATACTGGATTTATTGAATCCCTGGGAGGGGCGAACTTCGGGACAGACTGGAAATGGATGTGAGAGTAAAAAACGCATTCGACAGTCTGTCCCGAAGTTTTTTTGTGCCAGAGCGGGCTACGCAGACCAAATTAGGTCTATATAAATTGCTAAAGTGCCCTTATTTAGTTGAATTTACCAAAAAGCTTTTATAAGATTTGTGTGTTTTACACTATGAAATATTTCCCCTTTTTTTGCCGTTATATGGTATCCTAATATTAGGTTGAAAAAGTCCAGAATACGAAAAAAGAAACTTTTAAAGATGATTTTAGAGAAGATTTATATAAGAGAGGAAAAGACAGAAGATGGGACATTTATATTTTGTAAGACATGGTCAGACCATTTGGAATGTAGAAAATAAAATCTGCGGTGCAACAGATATTGCACTTACAGATTTTGGACATGAGCAGGCGATTGCAACAGGGAAAAAGATTCTGGAAGAGGGAATTAGGGCAGATGAAATTTTGTACTCCCCTTTGATCCGGGCTGCGGAAACAGCCAGACATATTTCAGAAATTACAGGAATTCCAAGAAGGGAAGAACCCAGACTTAAGGAGCAAAATTTTGGAAAATGGGAGTCTACACCAAGAGACGGTGCAGATTTCAAAAAGGCGAAAGAGCTTTTTGTATGTAACTATGAAAGCGGGGAGTCTATGCTTCATCTGGCACAGAGAATTTATAATTTGCTGGATGAAATTAAAGCAAAGTCAGAGGAAAAAACTTATATTCTTGTGGCGCATAATGGAATTGCCAGAATGGTGCAGTCCTATTTTTTTGATATGACAAATGAGGAGTATGCAGCATTTGGGGTGAAGAACTGTGAGATTGTGAGATTTGATTTTAAATAAGAGTAAAAAAATCGAAAGAAAGAAGTGAAGGAAAAACAGAGGAAAAAATTAAAAGAAAAAGTTATAGGAGAAGAATAAAAAGCAGTGGAGAAATTCCAAGTATATGAATTGCCACAGTCGGTATCTGTTGAGTTCGAGGTCGATTCGGATATTGTATTTGACGCGGATGCTTTGAATGAGTATGTTGGGGAAATAGAAAGCATGAAAGAGGATCTTCTGGCCTGCACTCTGGAAAATATCGAAAAACAGTTAAAGGCTACAGAAGAATTTATTAATGACCTGAAAAGCGATCCAGCTGATGATTCCAGGCCTTTAAAGATTCGTGTCCGTATGAAATCGACGAAGAAAATGGAAGCATTTCTGTTAATGTAGATGATGATAATTACCTGACTGTGAAAAAGCTGTCAACTCTTCCATCTGCCAGTGATCTGCTTGCAGAAGGGTATACAGAAGTAAAAACTTCTTCGGGACAGAGCATTTATCAGAAAGTTGATATAAAAGATAAACCGTCAGACGGTTCCGGAACAGGAAATGCTGGAACGGAAGGTGCTGGAACAGAAGGTGGTGATCCCAGATATATGGAATTAGAGAACCTTAGATACCGATATATTGCAGTAATGGGGTTGCTTGGATTTTCAATAGCTACAACAATAGTTGGATCCTTTTTTCCTCCTGTGGGAATCGGTTTTGCAGCCTTGAATTGTTTGGCTGGTCTTGAGATGACTCTTCTTATCCAGCAGTTAGACTGTGAATATGGAAATCTCATGAGAAACTTAGACGGAGGTTCCCTGGCGTACAGTATCAGCAGTTCAACACAGGAAACTGGTATCATTGACCCATCCGGATATATCTATGAGGCGGTAGCTTCAAACCGTGTCACTGATGCCACAGTTACACTCTACGAAAAAGTGACGTCCCAGGATATATATGGGGAGGACGTAACCACAATTCAGTTCTGGGATGCAGAGCCATATAAGCAGAACAACCCGTTGCAGTTGGACTATATGGGACAGTATATGTGGGATGTACCTGGCGGTTTATGGCAGGTTAAATGCGAAAAAGAAGGATACGAGGCTGCATATAGTGAGTGGCTTGAGGTATCGCCGCCACAGTTTGATGTAAATCTTGGACTGGTAAGCTATGAAGCTCCGGAAATCAGCAAGATTCAGGCTTATTCAGATTATATTGATATTACATTCAGCAAATATGTAAAACCTGCAACTGTAACCGGTGAATCCCTGCAGGTTTTCATGGGTGATAAAGCTCTTTCCGGTAAGATCGTGTACCAGAATGAAGAAGAAAATCCGAAAAATCCGGAAGAAACATTTGTATCAGTTGTGAGATTTATTCCGGATGAGCCATTACAGATCGCAGACAGTGTTTCTGTAAAGGTATCAACAGATGTTGTAAGTTATGCAGATGTTCCTGTGGAAAAAAATATTTCCCAGGAAGCAAAGGTAGAAGTCAGACCAAAATCCATTACTGTTACGCCAGAAAGAGAAGTTGCTGCAGGTGAAACAGTGGAAGTTCAGGTAAGTGTAGAGCCGGCAGACCTGGTCGCAGGAATGAAAGTTTCTGTAAAGAGTACAGGAATATACAGTACTTTGGATAAAGAAGAACTGGTTCTGGATGACAATGGAAAAGCAATTGTAGTAATTACCGGCAATGCACCTGGAACGGATTATCTCACCTTTACCATAGCGGACAGTCAGCTGCAGGCACAAATGAGTCTGAACGTGATTGAGGATCTGACCTGTAAACATGAAAAAGCTCCAATTGTAGAAAAAGAAGATCCAACCTGTACAACACCGGGATATTTAAGAGAAAAATGCCCGGATTGTGGTGAGCTTTTAAATGAGGAAACGTATGCGGCAACAGGACATAAAGCTGTTTCTGATGCGGCAGCACCAGCTACCTGTACCGAGACAGGAAAAACTGCTGGAACCCATTGCTCTGTTTGTGGGGAAGTACTGACAGCGCAAACAATAATAGCAGCGAAAGGCCATACCTGGGGCGAATGGAACACTGTGACAGCTGCCACTGCATTAAAAACTGGAACTATGAGCAGAAAATTACCTATACCACTTCAAATAAAAAAGTGGCAGTAGTAAATGCAAAAGGAAAGATCACTGGCAAAAAGAAAGGTACTGCTGTTATTACGGTTAAGAGCGGAAAGAAATCGGTTAAGTGTAAGGTTACAGTAAAATAATATGTTAAGCTCTGGCTACGGCATGCAATTTCAGAGAAAATATGTTGCAAAAATAAGAGCGTATTTGAAAAATAAGGCTATCGGGGGCAAAGGATCACTTGCCCTCGATTTTGTCCCTCAGATTTACCATATGTTTTTGACCTTTTATTATATGTACCGTATAATTAATGATATCAAGAATTGCAGGAGCTGCTTTGCAGCGAAGCAATTCATAGATATCAAGTTAAGGGCAAACTATCTTTTGTCCCTGACATCATAATCAATAAAAAAGAAACAGGAGGAATTCTACAATGGGAAAAATTATCAATCTTTCATCCGTACTGGAAAAAGAAGAAAAACTGGAGCAGATTGCAGACTATATGGAGGAGCTGAAAGATGAATTTGCGGCACTGATCCAGGAATATGACGAGGATGGAGAGGATCAGGACAAGCTGGATGCGCTGACAGAAGCTTTGGATGCCCTGGAAGATGCTTATGATATTGTATGTGATGTGACGGTAGAATAATAAAAATCCTAAAAACCTATTGACATAGTGGGTTAATGGTGGTAATATCCATTTATCAGATGAAGAAACTGGGAAAATAAAAGAATATGAATTGAGTTTCAAAATTTAAAATTCAAAACGCAAAACTCAATTCATAAATTCTAAGATCAGAATTTATAACCTGAAAACGAAAATTAAAAAAGCGTATACGGTTTGGAGTGAGAAGCACTGCCACAGCCGGGAAAGGAATGGATATGGCATACTATAAGGGAACACTTGGATTAATCGGAAATACCCCACTTGTTGAAGTTACAAATATTGAGAAAGAACTTGGACTGGAAGCTACCGTTCTTGTGAAGCTGGAATATTTTAACCCGGCAGGAAGCGTTAAGGACAGAATCGCCAAGGCTATGATCGAAGATGCAGAGCAGAAGGGAATCCTGAAAGAGGGGTCTGTTATTATCGAGCCTACATCAGGAAATACCGGAATCGGTCTTGCTTCTATCGCAGCAGCCAAAGGATACAGAATTATTCTTACCATGCCGGAGACCATGAGTGTTGAGCGTAGAAATATTCTGAAAGCATATGGCGCAGAGCTGGTTCTCACCGATGGAACCAAGGGCATGAAGGGTGCCATTGCCAAGGCAAATGAGCTGGCAGAAGAAATTCCCAACAGCTTTATCCCGGGACAGTTTGTGAACCCTGCTAACCCGGCAGTACACAAAGCAACAACAGGTCCTGAGATCTGGAAAGATACAGAAGGAAAAGTTGATATCTTTATCGCAGGTGTTGGTACAGGCGGAACCCTTACCGGAACTGGCGAATATCTGAAGGAGCAGAATCCGAATGTGAAGATCGTAGCACTTGAGCCTGCTACATCCCCTGTATTATCCGAGGGAAAAGCCGGCCCGCACAAGATCCAGGGTATCGGAGCTGGATTCGTTCCGGAGGTTCTGAATACATCTGTTTATGATGAAATTTACAAAGCAGAAAGTGATGATGCTTTCGCAGCAGCAAAACTTCTTGCACACAAAGAAGGAATACTGGTTGGAATTTCTTCCGGTGCTGCATTAAATGCTGCAATCGAGTATGCGAAGAAGCCAGAGAACAAAGGTAAAGTAATCGTTGCACTTCTTCCAGATACAGGTGACAGATATTATTCCACACCTCTGTTTACAGAATAAAGAGCTTAAATATTGTAGATAAGAGAATGAACATTGGACGACCGTGCAGTTAAGGCTGTGCGGTCGTTTTAGGTCAATAAAATTGCTTTGCAACAAACCCTATTGACATACTAGGATAATCTATAGTACCATATGCAGATACAGGGGCAGAAACTCTTCTGCCCTTGATTCTTATGTCTATAGCTTGCGTAATTTTTCTGGCATTGCAGAGATAGGGAACCAACCACGTTTTTTATACAGGAGGATTCGTTTATGAGTATGAGTGAAATGACCGCAACCAAAGAACAGCAGAATAAATATGAAAATCTGAAAGAATATTTACGCAGTCTGGGAAGCGTGGCAGTTGCTTTTTCCAGCGGTGTTGATTCCACTTTTCTTTTAAAAACAGCCCATGACGTACTGGGAGATAAGTGCCTGGCTATCACAGCAATGTCCTGCTCTTTTCCCAAGAGAGAACTGGAAGAGGCGAAAGCTTTCTGTGAGAAAGAAGGAATCCGCCACATCACCGTAGAATCAGAAGAACTGGAGATCGAAGGCTTTTGCCAGAACCCGAAGAACCGCTGCTACATCTGTAAGAAGGAGCTGTTTGAGAAAATCTGGGAGATTGCCAGAAAAGAAGGGCTGAATGCAGTTGCAGAAGGTTCTAACATGGATGACAATGGTGACTACAGACCCGGACTTCAGGCAGTTGCTGAACTTGGAGTAAAAAGCCCACTGCGCCACAGTGAACTATATAAAGAAGATATTCGTGCGTTATCAAAAGACCTGGGACTGCCAACCTGGAAGAAACAGTCTTTCGCCTGTCTTTCTTCCCGCTTTGTATATGGCGAAACCATTACCAAAGAGAAACTGGGAATGGTAGATAAAGCAGAGCAGCTTCTTCTGGATCTTGGTTTCCATCAGTTGCGTGTGCGTATCCACGACAAGATGGCAAGAATTGAGGTTCTTCCAGAAGAGCTTCAGAAGGTTCTGGATAACCGTGAACAGATCGTAAAAGCATTTAAAGAGTACGGATTTACCTACGTGACCATGGATCTTCAGGGATACCGCATGGGAAGTATGAATGAAACATTGACAGAAAAATAACGTAGTATAAACTTCTCGAAATTTATTGATTCTTTTTCTCACATTTTCTATAATAAATCTATATACTACAATTTGCCCCTGTGATGTGTAAAAATGCCACATGCTGTAAATGACAGTGCATTTCGCAGAAGCCTGCGGTGTATTTTTACATACAGGGGTATTTTATTTGAAACTAAGGGCAGATTTCGCTGGATTTGGGAAGAGCCAGATGTTTTCTCGTCTTATTCAGATACCGCATATACAGTCCAGAAAGAGGATAAGCTTGCGGATCTTTCTAAATATTTCACAGAAGAGGAACTGTCTCAATATGTAGATTCCTATATTCAGGATGGCTATTTTAATCAGGATGGTGCTCTTTATCTTTTCCCCGTTGCGAAATCAACAGAAATCACAATGATTAATAAAACTGACTGGGAACCATTTGCAGAAGCTACCGGTACAACTGTGGATGAGCTTACCACTACCGAGGAAATCACAGAAGTTGCAGGGAATGGAGAGCGAAAGGCTGATGATTTTTTCTATCAGCCTTATGCAGCAGCCCAGGAGTATGCGGACACTAACATTCATATGGTAAATCTGGGATACTGGGCGAAACCGTTTATTCTGGAAGATGATTATATGGATAATCACAGGATGATCACCTATTCTGTGCCTTTGGTTTATAATAAGACAGTTTATGGTGTGCTTGGCGTTGAAGTTGGTGTAGATTATCTTTCCAGATATTTTTCCGTAAAAGATCCGGCTTCGGATCTGAATGCGGGATTTGCCCTTGTAGTAGATCTTGGAAATGGCGAATATACAGGAATTGCAGGCGAGGGCGCTTTGTATGACTGCGTTTCCAGGGAAAGCAGTTCCTTTGTGCTGGAGGATCCTGTGCAGGGAGATCTTCAGCTGGTAAGAGGAGCATTGGTGGGCAAACAGAAAATTTATGCAATCACAAGCAATCTGGATCTCTACAGCAGAAATGTTCCTTACGAAGATACCACATGGGCACTTTGCGGATTTGTGACCGAGGATTCGGTGTACGGACTTGTGTCGGAGGTTTACCAGAGAATTCTTAGTGTAATCTTCGGAAGTGTTTTGGTGGCAGTGATTCTGGTATATTTTCTGGTTCAGTATACTACGAAACCAGTTTACATACAAATGCAAAGAAAAACTGCTGGAAGTGGTAAACAGTAAAGGCAGAGATGGTGTCTGGGACCGTGGTAAACATCCGGACGGGGTTCTGGTTATCCTGGAAATCCAGCATTTTTCAAAGATTGATGAACAATATGGACTTATTTTCGGCGATATCATTCTGGAACAGTTTGCCGGACTTCTGGCAGAAAGGTTTCAGGCAGAAGGCCTTGCTGATGGTATTTATATCAGGGCTGGTGCAGATCAGATGCTGGTATGGCTCCCAAAAGGTACTGTCATAGAGGTAAAAAAAGCGGCGAAAAAGCTGGGAAAAGATTTTGCAGGCCTTACAGATGAAAAATATCTGTCACTTTCCCTGAAAGGCGGAATTGCAGTTACCAGTCAGAACAATTCTCTGTCTCAGGCGTTGGAACATTTGAATCTGTTTGACAGAGAGGGAAAAACTTCAGTGGTACTTGATATTCTTTCACTAAAGCTGCAAGAAAAATATCGTCTTTCCAATATGATTATTACTCATTTTAGCAGAGAATATATGGTAAATGACCTGTTTTACTGCTGGCAGAGGAATCATTTTCAGGGATGGGACGGCCTGGTGCATTGTAAAGAAAAAGAGTATCAGCAGTTTATGGAAGAGCAGGAAATGCAGCTGCTTTTGCTTCCTGAGAAAGATACCAGATGGGCACCACTGATCCAACCTTATCTCAGTGGAGAAAACGACATTGTATTTCATATGACGGATAACGGCAGATATTCTGGAAGTATTATTTTCCAGGGAATCAGCAGTGATATCCAGGGCAGAAAAGAAGAATGTAAATGTCTCAGAGAAATCAGTGCAATTATCCAGAACAGGCTTAATGTAGAGCGACAAAATGCGGCTGGTAGAAGGAAAGTGTAATCTGGAAGAAATGCTGCAGGGACTTGGTTCATTACTTGAGGCAAAAATCAGGTTTTGGTGAATCTGCTTGGTAATGCAGTGAAATATTCAGGAAATGGAGGCCATGTAAAACTTTCAGTTAGGGAAGATGCCAGATCCATTCCTGTTTATGCCATGAGTGCAAATGCGTTCGACGAAGATGTGAAACGCTCTCTTGCAAGCGGCATGAACGGACACCTGTCCAAACCGGTGAATGTGCACGTACTTGAGGAAACCTTGAAAAAAGAGCTTTTATGATTTTCCACAATCTGCACACCCCACTTTGCGGTATATTTCACCCGAATTCGGTTGTCATAGCTGGGTTATTTATTAAATATGCCATCCAGAATATCGGCGAGCTGCTGGGGCGTTTCCTGATATCCATTATAAGCCCAGGAAAAATAAACATTATAGAGAGCACCTGCAAAGGCGGACAGTCGGTAATACTGGCTGGCGTTCTGGCAGGTGTTTTTCCATTTCCAGATAATATATCGGGTAAGATACTCAAGAAAAATGTTTCCGAAGCCGCAGTAGATAAGCCCATCGAAAAAGTCCCGGTACTGATACCAGTATTCAAAGCAATGGATTATATGAGGATGATCATAATAAATTCCCTGAAGCTGTAAATTTTGATCTTCTTCCTGATATTTTTGCAGGATGTCTTTGAGGTGAGAAGAAAAAACCTCTTCTTTTGTAGAAAAATTCCGGTAAAAAGCCATGCGGGAAACACCTGCCCGTCTGGTGAGTTCTGTTATGGTGATAGTTGATAAAGGTTTTTCGCGGATCAGTTCAAGAAGGGCGCTGACAATCCGCTCTCTGGTGATCTGGTTTGGTGTGTTTTTTTCTGATTTTTTCATAAGTGTTTCTCCTGGAGATAAAAGTTGACAGCAATATGTCTAAAGGAATGTTACAATTTGTAACATCAAGTATAGCTCTAATAGAGAAAATGGACAAGAGAAAATGCATTTCGTGCAATAAAATGACAGTTTGTGATAACCCCGTCAGTTTCTGCCGGGGTTATGTTATATTAAAATCATAAAAGCAATGGGTGGAGTAGCAAATTTATTGCATCGCGAAGCAAATTGTTGCTCACGAAGTAAATGTAAGGTAAAAGGTTAAGGAGAAGGGAGCAATTGATTTAATGAAATACCAAAACATTATAGACAATATGACATTAAAAGAAAAAGCCGCTTTCCTTAGTGGAAAGAGCGAATGGCAGACCAGAGAATTTCCGCGTCTGGATATTCCGGCAATTTTCTGTTCAGATGGACCTAACGGTGTGCGTAAACAGGCTGGAGCCGGAGACCATCTTGGAATCAATCCGTCTGTTCCGGCAACCTGTTTCCCAACAGCAGCTACAATGGCTAATAGCTGGGATGAGAAACTGGAAGAAAAAGTTGGTGAGGCACTTGGTACAGAATCTATGGAAGAAGGAGTTAATGTTCTTCTTGGACCAGGACTGAATATTAAGAGAAACCCTCTTTGCGGACGTAATTTTGAGTATTTTTCTGAAGATCCATATCTTTCCGGAAAAATGGCAGCTGCATTTATTCGCGGAGTACAGAGCAAAGGTGCTGCAGCATGTGCGAAGCATTTTGCAGTAAACAGCCAGGAGCTTCGCCGTATGGCTATGAATGCGGTTGTTGATGAAAGAACATTAAGAGAAATTTATCTTACCGGTTTTGAGCTTGCCATCAAAGAAGGAAATGCCAAAACCGTTATGAGCAGTTACAATGAAGTAAATGGTGTTTATGCAAATGAGAATGAGCATCTGTTAAAGGACATCCTTCGCGATGAATGGGGCTTTGAAGGTTCTGTTATTACAGACTGGGGTGCATCTAATGATCATTCTCTTGGTGTAAAAAATGGTTCCACTCTGGAGATGCCAACACCTGGACTTGATGCTGCAAGAGAGCTTCTTGCAAGTGTTGAGAGCGGAAAGATTACAGAAAAAGATATTGATGAGCGCGTAGATGAGCTTCTTGATCTGGTTCTTACCACAACAGAAAATGCAAAACATTATAAAAAAGCAGCAGATAAAAAGGCAGTTCATGAAGAGCATCATAAACTGGCTCGTCTTGCATGTCAGGAAAGTGCAGTACTTCTGAAAAATGAAGATGGAATCCTTCCAATAAACGGAAAGGTTCAGGCTGCAATTATTGGTGATTTTGCATTTGAACCAAGATATCAGGGTGCCGGTTCTTCCATGGTAAATTCAACAAAGGTTGACTCTATCAAGGATATGCTTGAAGGCAGTGGAATTTCTGTAACAGGAATTGTACATGGCTATCAGCGTGACGGTAAAGAGGACGAAGCAATGAAGAAAGAGGCTGTGGATCTTGCACGCCGTTCTGATGTTGTGCTGTTCTTCTTTGGCTTAAATGAAAAGAGTGAGACAGAAGGTCTTGACCGTAAGCATCTTCGTATTCCGCAGAACCAGATCAATCTGATCCAGGAGCTTGCAAAAGCAAATGCCAATATGGTTGGTATTATCAGTGCCGGTTCTGTTATTGAAATGCCATGGCATCATCATTTTAAAGCATTGCTTCATACTGCATTAATGGGACAGGCCGGAGCAGGAGCTGTTCTTGACATTCTTTCCGGTAAGGTTAATCCTTCTGGTAAGCTTGCAGAAACTTACATAAAGAAATATGAGGATACTCCTTCTTATAATTACTATCCTTCACAGGAGCGTAATTCAGAGTACAGAGAGGGTATTTATGTAGGATACCGCTATTTTGATACAGCGGGAGTTCCGGTAAATTATCCATTTGGTTATGGTCTGTCCTATACTACTTTTGAATACGGCACCCTCAACGTAAAACCGGATGGGGTTACTTTCACTATCCGCAATACCGGAAAATATGACGGCGCAGAAATTGCACAGCTTTATGTAGGACTTCCGGGAGCAAAAGTTTTCCGCCCTGTAAAAGAGCTGAAAGGTTTTACAAAGGTGTTCTTAAAAGCTGGCGAGGAAAAGACTGTTTCTATTAAATTTGATGATAAGACTTTCCGTTACTGGAACATGAAAACCAATAAATGGGAGGTTGAAGGCGGCGTTTACAGTATCATGATCGGTGCAAGCTGTGCGGATATCAGACTTCAGGATACTCTTGCAATCATTGGTACTACAGAAGTAATGCCCTATTACACCAATCGTGTATCCTCTTATGTGGATGGTAAGATCCAGAAAATCGGTAACGAGGAATACGAAAACATTCTGGGACATTCTATTCCGGATGGAAGCTGGAGCGGAGAGCTGGGAATGAATGATGCTCTTTGCCAGATGTATTACGCTAAAAGTGGAATTGCCCGCTTTATCTGCAAAAAACTGGGTGAAAGACTGAAAAAGAGTGAGGCAGCAGGTGTACCGGATCTGAACACTTTGTTCCAGTATAATATGCCATTTAGAGCTATTGCAAAAATGACCGGAGGCATGGTTTCTATGGAGATGGTGGAAGGCCTTGTGCGGGTTGTAAATGGTCATATTGGCGGTCTTGGAAAAGTAATCATCGGATTTTTCAGAAATCAGAAGCTGAACAAACAGTACGAAAAAGAGCTGGAAGAACAGAAATAATATTTGATATCCACGAATTGCTCCGCTGCAAAACAGCTTCCGCAATTCTAAAAAAAGTTATAGTAAAAGGAGTTTATCATGGGAAAAATTAAACAGTTAATTGAAGATCATCCGAATATCTGGGAGTTTATTAAATTTAACGTATTGTCAAACTGTGCAACTATTACAAACTTTATCATTATGTGGCTGTGTACAGGCTTCATCTTCAAAGGATTTGCCAATACACCGTTTAAGTTCCTGGTGTTTAACTATGCGGATAATATCGAGTCTAACCTTGGTTTATGCGGTTTCTTAAGCTTCCTGGTTGCAACAGCGGCTGCACAGACTGTAAACTTTTTCGTTCAGAAGAACCTTGTATTTAAGTCTAATGCGGCATTTGAAAAAGCAGTACCGAAATATATCGTACTGGCTGTTGTTCTTGTACTTGTATCAGCAGCACTTCCGGCTTACAGCCAGAGCTTTTTCGTAAATATCGGAATTTCAGAGGCACTTGCACCTACACTTGCAAATGTACTTAACATTCTGGTACAGGTAGTACTTAGCTACCCGACAATGAAATTCTGGATCATGCCAAATAAATAAAAAATAGAAAGGGCGGTACCAAGATTGGGTTGCTTAGAGATAAGTGATGCTGATCTGGTACCGCCTTTTTGCGTGTTTTGGACCGGAAGGTGTTCTTTCAGGACTTTTTTAAGAAAACGCAGGGGTAGATTAGGATTAATTGAAGCCTGTTGTTCATAAAGAGTAAGTCTCATATCAATGATAAAGGAAAGGTCATTTTCCATAGTCATGTAGATTGCGTTTTCCAGTGTTGTAATGATAAGTTTCGCAGGATCATTGTAATGAGTTTCGTTGATTGCATTATAAAGTTTTAGTAGTTCTGTTTTGTCGTTAAAAATCATTTTAAACAGCCTGTCTTTATAAAGGCGGTTTGGTGATGTAAAGGTATTGTTCATGAAAGACCTCCATTCAATATAGAAATGCGGGAAGTCTCTGTATCAGGTGGCTCCGGATCAGAAAGGTTCCTGCTGTTAATAGGGAAAAGCATGAAATTTCTGAAGTGGCGGAACGCCGGTG
>OLQK01001377.1_pt1 | contig 16468 bp, 15 predicted proteins | sample 1672501 | NCBI WGS metagenome assembly OLQK01 (sample SAMEA3136693, study PRJEB25190) | human gut metagenome | biome: human gut; feature: human-associated habitat; material: faeces | place: Austria | collected 2013 | reverse complement strand
TATTGTTTCAGCGTCGGCCGGGCGGAATGAGCGTGCGGGCAGGAATGGTTTTATCTTTCTTTTCCGTGGCGGATATCCGTGGCTTCCTTCAGGAAGACGACGGTGGCGGCGATGGTTTTGGCAATGTCTCCTATCCGTTCCAGAGAACGGATAATGAAGAGAAGGTTGACGTTGAGGGAAGGGGAGTCCTCCCGTTCGGGGGAGACCAGAAGGGCCAGCGCTTTGCGATGGGCTTTGTCCAGTTTTTTGTCGCGCAGGCGTATTTCCCTGGCGGCGTCCACATCCTGCGTTTCCAGACACCTGGCGGCGTCTCTGAATTCGGATACGGCCATTTCCAGCAGAGGGAGCACAATATCCGGGGAGAGGGATTCCTGATGCCTGATGGAGGACTTGGCATGCTTGGCGATACCCGTTACTTCCTCCATGCATTCCTGGAGCTTGTCCCCGCATCGGGAGAAGGTGATGACGAGCCTCAGGTCGCGTCCCAGCGGATGGAACTGGGTGAGTACGGAGGAGCAGAGGGAGAGAACCTGCCGGGTTTCTTCCTGCAGCGGGTCGCTGTCCGCAATGATGCTGTTGGCCCCGTCGCTGTCCGGGCCGGAAATGACCCGTTCCAGAATATCCATGTATTTCAGCAGGCTGCCGCAGATGGCATTGACGCGGAGGCGGATAGCGTTCAGGGCCGCGTCGTAGTGGGGGAGGATGTGATTGCCGGGGGATGTCATGAGGAGAATGGTTTGGAATGGGCTTTTAGCTGAAACGGCCCGTAATGTAGGCTTCCGTTTCTTTTTCCGTAGGATTGGTGAAGATTTGGGACGTTTCCCCGTATTCCACCAGGCGGCCCATGTACATGAAGGCGGTCCGATCCGCGATGCGTGTGGCCTGCTGCATGTTATGGGTGACGATGACAATGGTGAGTTCTTTTTTCAGGTCTTCCATCAGGTCCTCTATTTTTAAGGTGGCGATAGGGTCCAGGGCGGCGCAGGGTTCATCCATCAGCAGAATTTGGGGGCGGTTGGCAATGGCGCGCGCGATGCACAGCCGCTGCTGCTGGCCGCCGGAAAGGCCGTAGGCGCTTTCATGTAGCTTGTCTTTCACTTCATCCCACAGGGCGGCTCCCTTCAGGCTTCGTTCCACGGTTTCGTCCAGTTCCGCGCGCCTGTTGCGGCCGGCCACACGGAGGGGAAAGACGATGTTTTCGTAAATGCTTTTAGGGAAAGGGTTGTATTTCTGGAAGACCATGCCTACGCGCTTGCGCAGGGAGATGACTTCCACGCGCGGGTCATACAGGCTGGTGCCGTCAATGCGGATATCCCCCTGGTGGCGCACGTCCGGGACCAGGTCGTTCATGCGGTTGATGTTGCGGAGCAACGTGGATTTTCCGCAGCCGGAGGGCCCGATGAGGGCGGTTACCCGGTTGGTTTCAAAGGTCATGCCGATGTTGAAGAGAACCTGTTTGCTCCCGTAAAAGAAGGAGAAGTCTTCCACTTCAATGATGGGCTCGTCGTTTGCGGCGGCTGGTTCAGTCATGGGATGGTGAAGGAGAATGGGGTTAGAAGCTGGAGGCCGCGTATTTTTTGCGCAGGCGGTTGCGGATGAGGATGGCCGTGAGGTTCATGACCACCACCAGCAGGATGAGGAGCAGCGTGGTGGCGAAAACCATGGGCTGGGCGGCGTCCGAGTCCGGAGACTGGAAGCCCACGTCGTAGATATGAAAGCCCAGATGCATGAATTTGCGTTCCAGGTGGATGAAGGGGCCTTCCCCGTCAATGGGCAGGGAGGGGGCCAGCTTGACCACTCCCGTGACCATGAGTGGGGCTACCTCTCCGGCGCCACGGGCCATGGCCAGAATGAGGCCGGTCATGACGCCCGGCAGGGCGCTGGGGAGGATGATGCGTTTAATCATCTGCCATTTGGAGGCCCCGCAGGCCAGGGCAGCCTCCCGCAGCCCGCGGGGGACGGCGGAGAGTGCCTCCTCCGTGGAGACGATGACTACGGGCAGCGTCATCAGGGCCAGCGTGAGGGATGCCCACAGGATGCCGGAGGTCCCGAAGGTGGGGGTGTTGTCCACAGCCAGCTTTTTCCAGTAGAAAAGTTCGTCGATGCTCCCTCCCAGATAGTAAACGAAGAAGCCGAGGCCGAAAACGCCGAAGACGATGGAAGGCACGCCCGCCAGGTTGTTCACGCAGATGCGCACGGCCTGAACCAGAGCCCCCTGTCTGGCGTATTCCCTCAGGTAGATGGCTCCGATGACCCCCACGGGCGTGACCAGCACACTCATGAGCAAAGTCATGATGAAGGTGCCGAAAATGGCGGGGAAGATGCCGCCCTCCGTGTTGGCTTCCCGCGGATCATCCGTGATGAAATGGTACAGGTTGTGGAGGAAGACGCCGCATTTGCCGAAGAACCCCAGGTCATTCGGCTGGTAGCCGTAAACGATTTTATCCATGCGGATTTCCTTTCTTTCCCCGTCTCCCAGGGCATACACAAGAGAGTCTCGGCCCTGTTGAGCCCTCAGTTTGGCTGCTTCCGCGGTGTACCGGGCGTATTCGGCATTGAGCTGTTCCTCTTTGGCGCGGAGCCGGTCCAGTTCACTGGCCGGGTCGTCCATATCCGTGAGAATGGGGTTTTTCCTGGGGACGGCCGTACGCTGTCCGTTTTCTTCCCGGATGTCGTAGGAACGTTCTATGGCCTTGATATCCAGTCTGACGTCCGCCAGACGGGTATTGACGGAGCCGATGTCCCTGGTGTCAATGGTTTTGACCCTGTCCCTCAGGTCTGTTTCCCGGTCCAGCACGCGGCGGAAAGCCTCCATGAATTCCGGTGAGGCGGCGGGGATGGTTTCTCCGGAGGCCAGCTTGAGTTCCAGAGGTTTGACCAGGGTGTTCCCTCCCTCCATGCGTTCCAGGCACAGAAGGCCTTTGGGGGTGGCGGAGGCAGTGACATTGTGCGCGTCCACATAGCGGTAGGATTGTCCATAGGATTCCTTGCTGCCGGTGAAAAGCTGGTATTCCCGCACGTCTCTGGCTGTGGAGCCGGGATGGGCGGGGTCTGCGGGGACGTGGCGCGTCTGGTCCTTTGTGATGCCGGCGTACAGGACAAGCGGTTGTTCTTCTTTTGAAGAAGGGGCGAGCGTCAGTTCATGGATAGTTTTGGGCCAGAAGGCCTCCAGACCGTTGAAGACGATGATGCCCAGCAGGCCGAAAATCATGATGAGGCCCAGGGAGAGCCCGATGGAGGCGAGCCAGATATTGACTTCCCCCAGGGGGCGTTTGGAGGCGGGCGGAAGGCTGAAGTCCTGTTTCATGGAAGGTGGATGGATGGGAGGGAAAGGGTTGGATGGTTCACACGACGTTGAAGCGTTTGCGGAGACGCTGGCGCACTATTTCCGCCAGAGTGTTCAGAATGAATGTCATGGAGAAGAGGATAAGGCCGCCCAGGAAGAGGACCCGGTAGTGGGTGGAGTCCTGCGCCGCCTCCGGCAGTTCCGTGGCGATGTTGGCGGAGAGGGTGCGCATGCCGTTGAAGATATTCCAGTCCATGATGGGGGTGTTTCCCGTGGCCATCAGTACGATCATGGTTTCCCCCACGGCTCGGCCCAGACCTATCATCAGGGCGGAGAAAATGCCTGCGGAAGCCACCGGAAGAACAACGGTGCGGACCATCTGCCAGCGGCTGGCCCCCAGAGCCTCCGAGGCGGCGATGAGGGAAGGGGGGACGTTGCTCAGGGCGTCCTCGGAAATGGTGAAGATGACAGGGATGACGGCAAAGCCCATGATGAATCCAACCACTAGGGAGTTGCGCTGTTCATAGGGCATGCCGAAGCCGTTGCGCCACAGGTCTGCGAAACTGGCGGCCTGGAAGTCCCCGTCTCCCCACAGGCCCATGACGCTGCGGCAGAGGCTGATGAGGGGCTGTTCCAGCCAGTAGCCCAGGTATTCCCAGCAGAACCAGGCGCAGAGCAGGATGACGGGGGTCATGACGATGTATTCCACACCGCGGCTGAATTTGTTGCGCCAGGCTGCGGGCCGGGTGGTCCAGAACCATGCGATGAGGGCCGCCAGGCCGGGAATGAGGACGGCCATGCAGAGCAGGGCGGGGACTTTGTCTTCCATTCTGGGGGCTAGGTAAAGGGCGCCGAAGAAGCCCAGCACTACGGAAGGAAGGGAGGCCATGATTTCCATGACGGGTTTTACCACCCGTTTGACGGCAGGAGCCATGAAGTGGGCCGTGTAAATGGCGGCTGTGACCGCTACCGGGACGGCGAAGACAAGGGCGTACAGGGTGCCTTTCAGCGTGCCGAAGACCAGGGGCATCAGGGACAGCTTGGATTCATAATCATCCGTGCCGCCCACGGATTGCCAGAGCCATTTGGGAGAATCGTACCCCTCATACCATATTTTCCCGACCAGGGCTTTGGCGCCGGCTTCCGGGTGCTTGTCTTCCAGAGAGAAGAAATGGATGTTTCCTGATGGGGCCACGGCAATGGCGGCGTTGAATTCCGTATTGGCGGCCAGTTGGACCGGAACGAATTCCAGAGGTCCACTGTTCCAGCGGATGTCGGCCGTGGTTCCGTAGCAGAGCCTGAGTTCCCGCGGAGTGGAGACCAGGAAGGAACGGTTGATGCCGGATGCCGCGTAATGCTGCACCGGACCGTCCATGGGAGAGAATTGCCTGGTCTGGCCGAAGAGGCGCAGGGAAGTGCCGTCCGGGCGGGAATGGGGATAAAGGCTGAAAATCTTAAGGCTTCCCCTGTCGCCTCCTATGACCAGGGACATGTCTCCGAAAAGCCAGTTGACGGAAGTCATTTTTTCCCCTTTCCCCAGCGGGGTCGGAATCATCTGGCGTCTGACCCATGTTTCCCCGTCTTCATCATAGGAGAAGTAAAGAAGTTTGTCCGCATCCGTAGCGATGACGAGGCTGTCTCCGGAGGCTCCGGGCAGCATGGCCGTGGGGCGGCCTTCCATCTGGTCCGTCAGGTCATGGAATCCGGAAGGCGCCAGTTCTCCCTCATGAAGCAGGGAGCGGGATTCTTCCAGCGTCATCAGCAGGAGGCGCGTGCCCTGTTCCGTCTCCACGGTTGCGGTAAATATTTTCCGTTCTCCCGCGTCCGCATAGGCTATGCCGGATATTTTGCCGGGGACGGAGCCGTTTTCCGTCAGGGGGTAGAGAGGGCCGGCCTCCGCTCCGGCTTTGTCCGGGCCGTGGGCATTCGTCCGGCCGTGGACGTTGAGTCCGGAATGAACATGGATGAGGCCCACCTTGCCGGATTCCGTGGCGATGGGGTAGGCGGTAAGGGATGCGTCATAGGAATGGGCGCAGACGGTTTCGCCGTCCGGCAGGGAAACGGGAACGGAGGACAGGTTCCCGGTAGTTTTGTCCAGGAAGAAGATGTTTTTCCCGTTGCCGTAGACAAAGGGAAGCGTGCCGGAAGGGTCCAGTCCCCAGGTTCCCGGAACCGGAGAGGAGGGCGCGGGGTGCTGCCGTTCTTCCACGTCCGCGCTCTGGAAGAGAGGAATCGTAACGGCCAGCAGGAAGAAAAGAATGCCGAAAACGGCTACAATGACGGTGAATCCTCCGCCGATGATGGTTTTGGTCATGATGCGGTCAAACCACAGCGTGGTTTTTGCCACCTGAAAGCGTTCCGGAACGGGTTTGGGCTTTCTGGAAGGTGCGGGGGAGGGAGCATTGGAACTCATGACGGCAGAGAGGAGAAGTTGGAGGGCAGGACTCCGGCGGGCGGGCCGGAGTCCTGCCCCGGCATGTGTTTACGGCACGGGAAGGGAGTGTTTATTCAATGCTCTTGAGCACTTCTGAGCTGACTTTGGCGGGAATCGGGTAATAACCGTCCTTGGTCACGATTTCCTGGCCGTCTTTGGATACGATGAATTTGATGAATTCCCTGGTCAGGGTGTCCAGGGGTTCTCCCGGTTTCTTGTTGACGTAAATCAGCAGGTAACGGGAGAGCGGGTATGTTCCGTTGATGCAGTTATCGTAGGAAGGCTGTACCGCCGCCTTTCCGCTTTTTTCCGCCAGGGAGAGGGTTTTTACGCCGGAGGTGACGTATCCGATGCCGGAATATCCGATTCCCTGTTCGTCGGAACTGATGCCCTGCACGACGGCGGAGGAACCGGGCTGTTCCTTCACGGAGTTTTTATAGTCCCCTTTTTTCAGGGCTATTTCCTTCACGAACCCGTTCGTGCCGGAGGCGCTGTTTCTGCCGTAAATGGAGATGGCTTTTCCTTTCATGGAGGGCACTCCCGCATCGCCCCAGTCGGTGATGTTGGAGCCGCCGCGCTTGAAAGTGGAGGAGAAAATGGAGTCGATCTGCGCCAGGGTAAGGGCCTGGATGGGATTGTTCTTGTTGACAAAGAAGGCCACGGCGTCCAGGGCCACTTTGATTTCCGTCGGCTTGTAGCCGTATTTGGCTTCAAAGGCGGCGATTTCCTCCCGCTTCATCTGGCGGCTCATGGGGGCGAGCTGGGCCGTGCCTGCCGTGAGGGCGGGCGGCGCTGTGGAAGAGCCTTTGCCTTCAACGCCGACTTTGACGCTGGGGTATTTTTTGCTGAATCCTTCCGCCCAGAGGGTCATCAGGTTGTTCAGCGTATCGGAGCCGACGGCGTTCAGGTTGCCGGAAACGCCGCTGGTGGGCGCATACGGCTTGATGCTGCTGTCAACGGTCACTTGGTTGGAGCCCATGCTCAGGGAGCTGAGGGCGGCGGCGATGGTCAGGATTTTGGCGACAAATTTCATGGCGTCTTTTTTGGTGTGTTGCGTCTTCCGTTTCCGTCCGGCGGGGCCGTTCATGGCGGAAGACGGGGTAGTGATACCCTCTCGCCCCCATGGTGAGGAAGAGAATCCTGGTTAAGAAATCGTCACAAACCCGGAGTAGCCAGGGAGCCCTGTTTTTGGGATACCATGCGTCCAGAGGCGCAGGACGCGCCATTAGAAGAACATGACTCCGCATCCAGCAGCAGCCGACCAGACCGCCGTAGAGGTGGATTCCCTGGATTTTTGTTATGGGAGCAAGCAATCCCTGTTCAACGTCACCATGAAAGTTCCCAAGAACAGGGTGACGGCGTTCATCGGCCCTTCCGGGTGCGGGAAGTCCACGCTGCTGCGCTGTATCAACCGGATGAATGACCGTATTCCGGAGGCGCGCGTTACGGGAGGCTCCATCCGCATTGATGGGGTGGACGTGACTTCTCCTTCCCTGGATACCATTCGTCTGCGCCGGGAGGTGGGCATGGTTTTCCAGAAGTCCAACCCTTTCCCGATGAGCATTTATGAGAATGTAGCCTACGGATTGAAACTGGCGGGGGTAAAAAACCGCGGCATTCTGGACGAGGCTGTGGAGGAAAGCCTGCGGCATGCCGCTCTTTGGGATGAGGTAAAGGACCGTCTCCATGCTTCCGCCAATGGTCTTTCCGGCGGCCAGCAGCAGCGGCTGTGCATTGCCCGTTCCATTGCCGTGAAGCCGCGCATCCTGCTGATGGACGAACCCTGTTCCGCCCTGGATCCCATTGCGACGGTGAGGGTGGAAGAGCTGATGCACCGTCTCAAGGACAAGTTTACCATCATTGTGGTCACCCATAATATGCAACAGGCTACGCGCGTTTCGGACCTGACCGGTTTTTTCATGTTGGGCAGGCTGGTGGAATTTGATGCTACGGAAAAGATTTTTTCCAATCCCTCCCTGAAAGAAACGGAGGATTACATTACGGGAAGATTTAGTTAACAGAGAGACGATTATGATTTTTCCAAAGAATATTTCCAAAAATGGAGCCGGGCGTGTTCCCCATGTTCCCGGCTCTGGACGAAGGCTGGCTGCCAGCGCCGCCAGAAAGAACAGCCTGCGCAGGCAGCATCTTTTTTATCATGCCGGCAAAACCTTATCCAATCATCAAGCCAATATTCCGAATCATGAATCACGACGCGCACACCCTGAGGGAGTTTGACGCCGCCCTTTCCTCCCTGAATACGCATTTGCTCCAGATGGCCTATAAGGCGCAGAGCGCCCTTGATTTGGCCGCCGCCGGCCTTTTGCAGCAGAATGAGTCTTCCGCCAACCGGGTTATTGCTGATGACGAAGAATTGGACGAGCTGGAAATGACGGTGGACAGGGAAGGGCTGCATCTGCTGGCTTTTTTCAGTCCGGTGGCTTCCGACCTCAAAGTGGTGCTGGCTTCCCTGCGCATGTCCTCCATGTATGAACGGATTGGTGATGAGGCCGTGACCATCGCCAAAAGGGCCAACAGGCTGAATAAGCGCCCGCGCATCCGGGAGGCTGCCTTGGCGGATCCTGTCTATCGGGAAATGGCGGAGCGGTTCAGGGCTGTGAATAAGGCTGTTTCCTCCTGGGACGGGGAGGCTCTGGCGGAGCTTGTCCCTGCGCTGGAGGATTTGGCGGAGCATGCGGCGTCCCTGACGGAGGCATTTGCCTGCTTGCCTGAGCAATATCAGGACAATCTGGTTTCCGTTGCGGATCTGGTTTTTGTGAGCCGTTCCCTGGAACGCATCGCGGAAGGGCTCCAAAAGGTAGCGGCGGAAGGGCTTTACGCGGCCTCCTGATGCCGCGTGCCTGCACAGGAAAGCCCGCAGCGGGCGTTGTTGAAGCGCCGTTTTTTGTTCGGAAACGGGATTCAGGCATGCCGCCTATCTGACAGTCCAGGTAATGCTGCGCGTGGCGGATTGGCCGGGACGCAGAATGACGCTGGGGAAGTGGGGGGTATTGACGGCATTGGGGAAGCCTTGGGCTTCCAGCGCTATTCCCTGGCGCGCCTGGGGCAGGTATTCCCCGGTATATACCTGGAGGCCGGGAGCATCCGTCGCCACAATCAGGCGGTGCCGGGATTCCGGATCAAGAAGGATGGCGGCGATTTTGTCGCCCGGTTCGGAATCCAGCACGTAGTTGTGGTCCAGTCCGGCGGCGGTGTCCGGGTGGGCGGCGGAGTTGCGTTCCCCCAGCAGGGCTGCTTTCCGCAGGTCAAAGTCCGTTCCTTCCACGGGAAGAATACGGCCGTCGGGGATATTGGTCGCGTCCACCGGAGTATAGGCGGAGGCCCGTATCTCCAGGGTCATGGAATCAATGGTGGGTTTGCCGGACAGGTTCCAGTAAGCGTGGTTGGTGAGGTTGACGATTGTGGCCGCGTCCGCATACGCTTCCAGGCGGAGATGAAGGGTTTCTTCCACCACGGTGTAGGTGGCTACCACTTCCAGGTTGCCGGGGTAATTTTCCTCACCGTCTGCGGAGTGCAGGGTCAGCACCAGCGTATTGCGCCCGGCTTCCTGCACCTGCCAGACTTTGCTGTCGAACCCCTGGATGCCGCCGTGCAGGTGGTTGGGGCCGTTGTTGACGGCCACGGTGCGGGAATCCCCGTCAATGGAGAACTTGCCTTTTGCGATGCGATTCGCGACACGGCCGCAAATCGCACCGCAATAACAGGTGTCTTTCAGCATGTCTTCAAAGTGCTTGGGCCCTACGATCATGTCCATGCCGTCCTTGACGACGGAGATGATGCGCCCCCCGTAGTTGCTGATGCGTACCGTCAGCTTGTCGGAAGACAGTTCAAACAATTCTACAGGTGCGCCGCCGGGTAAGGTGCCGAAGATCATGCCGGTATATAGCTTGGTCAGTAGTGGATGTCCAATTAATAGGCCAGCACGCGGGAACCGTTGTTGCCGATGATCACGCGCACGCGCTGCCCGACCTGAATCGGGTTGTTCCTGCTGGCGACCTGGACGACCGTGTAGTTGCGGGTGCCGTTCCTCTTCTGGTCCAGACGCACGGTGATGCGTTCCCCGGTCGTGTTGTTGACGGCCTTGTCAATCTGGTTGCCGGCAATGCCGCCCAGAATGGCGCCGCCCGCCGCCGTCGCGAATTTGGCGTTGCCGCCCCCGAACATGGCGCCGGTCAACCCGCCCGCCACGGCGCCGATTCCGGTGCCGGTGTTGGCGTTATTGGCCTGGATCTTGACGTTTTCCACGCTGGTGACCGTGCCGGTATAGGTTTCCTGGGCTCCGCCGATTTCGTTCAGGTTATAGGTGTTCGGGGAACCGAAGTTGGTGCAGGAAGTAATGGACAGCGCCATGGCTGCACAGCCGATGGTAAGAATGGAAGCTGTTTTCATGATGACGATTTATAAAATGGGTTGAAGGTTAAGATCAAGTAATTTCGCAGTCAACGGAAGGAGCGCGGCTGCCCTCTTCCGGCGGAGAAAACCCTTGCCGGAAGGTTCCGGCAAGGGTTCTTATTTATTTTAACGGTCCGTTGGGTCAGGCCTTGGGGGCTTCTCCCTTTTTGGGGCAGTCGCAGGGCTTTTCCCCTTTGCTGCAAGGCTGGCCGCATTTTTCTGGGCATTTGCCTTCCTTGGCACATTTCCTGGGGCACTTTTTGTCTTTCTTGCAGCACTTCTGGGCAGCGGGGGCGGGGGACTCCGCCGGAGCGGCGGCTTCCTGAGCGTAACCGTTGACACTGAAGGCGAAAGCAAAGGCTGCTACAGCGAGGATTTTTTTCATATAATGATATGTGAGGTTGTGTGGTGTTGGTAATGCAGCGGCAGAAGAGCTGCCGTTCTACGACAGATAGAGCGGCAGGGAGTGATATTTGTTCAAAAAAATGCGCGGAGAGGATTCTTTTTAGGGCGGTTTTTTTGATGAGGACGCGCTTTTGGCCTCCGGGGTAAGTTTGACAGTCCGGGGGCACGTACGGAGCGCCGGCTTGCATGGGGCGCCTTCTTGAGGCACGGTAGGGAACATGAGTTCAGCCAAGGAACCTGTGACGCGCCGTTTTGGAAATGGTTTGACGGTTTTGATTAAGGAGGACAAGTCTCATCCCGTAGTGTCCCTCCAGTACTGGGTAGGCACGGGGTCCATGAATGAGGGGCACTGGCAGGGGAGCGGACTTTCCCATTTGCTGGAGCATCTGGTGTTTAAGGGAACGGCGCATTTTTCCGGGCAGGAACTGGCCCGCAAGGTGCAGGAACGCGGCGGCCACTGGAATGCGTACACCAGCGTGAACCGCACCGTGTACTATATAGACGGCCCTGCGGAGTCCTGGCAGATTTTCCTGAATCTTCTGACGGAGCTTGTATTTTTCCCCACGTTCCCGGAAGACGAGATGGAGCGGGAGAAGGAGGTCGTGCGCCGGGAGATGGCCATGTATGCGGATGATCCCGATTCCGTGGCCTACCAGCTTCTGATGCAGACGCTGTATCTCAAGCATCCCCGCCGCTGGCCCGTTCTGGGTGAGCGCGCCGCCTTTGACTGCCTGACGCGGCAGGACGTGCTGGATTACCATGCCAGCCGTTATGTTCCGAACAACGTGGTTCTTTCCATCGCGGGGGACGTGGATGCCGCGGAGATTCTTTCCCATCTGGAATTGCTGGTGGAAGACCTGAAATCCCGTCCCCTGAACCGGGAACCCATTCCCCATGAACCTCACCAGTTCGGTTCCCGCAGGGTGCGGAAGGAGTTTGCCGTGCCTTACTCCAAGCTGCACCTTGCCTGGCGCCTGCCCTGTTCCGCCCATCCGGATACGCCAGCCCTTTCCGCTCTGTCCAGCATTCTGGGAGGCGGACGTTCCGCCCGTTTTTATGAAAAGTTCCATGACCGCCTGGGCCTGGTGTACAGCATTGAGGTGCATTCCAACCAGTCTGAGACGGATGAAGGGGCGTTTACCATCAGCATGGACGTGGACCGCGCCCAGCGCGACAAGGTGCGGGATCTGGTGCTTCAGGAGCTTCGCAATCTGGCGGAAGAGGATTTTACGGAGGACCTGAAGAGAGTTTGCAAACAGACCCGGGTCAGTCGCCTGCGCCGCAGGAGTTCCGCTTCCGGGGTGGCCTCGGAAATGGGGGCGGACTGGTTCGGCTCGCGCAATTTGAACCTGTCTTCCGAATGGCAGGAAGCTATTGAACGGGTGACTACGGAAGATTTGCACCGCGTTTGTTCCACCTGGCTGTCTTCCCCGAATGTGACGGAAGTCAGCCTGGACCCCCCGGGCAGCAACGCCGGGGATGAAGAAAGGGCCTCCGCCTCTGCGGGAACGGCCCTGAGCGAGCATGTTCTTGGCAACGGCATGAAGGTGGTGATCCGTGAAGACCATCGCCTGCCGCTGGCCTATGCCTGCATGGCGTTCAAGGCCGGATGCCGTGCGGAGAATGAGCATGACGCCGGGGTGACGGACCTGATGTCCGAGTGCCTGCTGAAAGGAACCTCCACCCGTTCCGCGGCGGATATAGCCCGTTTTCTGGAGGACATCGGGGGAGCCATCAACACGTCCACCGGTAACAATTCCCTGAGCGTGGGATGTCAGGTTCTGGCGGAAGACCTGGACGCCGGATTGGAGCTGATGGCGGATGTGGTCATGAATCCGTCTTTCCCGGAAGACGCCTTTCTGAGGGAAAAGGAATCTTTTGTGGCGGATGCGGAGGAGGATATGGAAGACCCTCTTTCCGTGGCGTTCCGGCAGGAGCGGAAGGTGGCTTACGGGCATGTTTCCTATGGAAATTCCCCTTCCGGCACGCCGGAAAGCCTGTCTTCACTGACGGTTCAGGACATCAAAAAACAGTATGAACGCATTATCTGCGCTTCCAACGCCGTGATTTGCATTTCCGGAGATGTCAGGAAGGAGGAGGTCCTGCCTCTTCTGGAAAAACATCTGGGAGGCATGAGGGTGGGAACGCCTCCGGCCCTGACTCCCACGCCCGCGCTGCGGGCCGGCCGGGAAGTGGCCGTTCTGGATAAACAGCAGGCCGTGCTGGTAGTGGGGGTGCCGGGCGTAGACGTGGCTTCCCCGGAGATGGCCCAGGCTCTGCTGTTCCAGTCCTGGTGCAGTGATATGGCCGGTCCCGTTTTCACCAATATCCGGGAGGAGGCCGGACTGGCCTATTATGCCAGTTCTTCCCTGTTCATCGGCATGGGTGCCGGAGGCATCTGCGTCTAGCTGGGCCCTTCCCCGGAACAATTGGAGGAAGCCGGGCGGAGGCTGGAAAAAACACTGGAGATGATTGATGAACAGGGCATGACGGAGGAGGAGCTGGAACGCACCAGGGCGGCCGCCCTGTCTTCCCGTCTGCTGGCCATGCAGTCCAATGGAACTTTGTGCCAGATGCTGGCGCTGGATATCCTGTTCGGTTTGCCTCTGGAAGCGTTTGAACAGCAGACGGACGCTATCAGGAATATGGATCTGGCCCGGATGAACGCCTTTATCAGGAAGGTGCTGGATCCCGCCCAGCCGCGTTCCTGGTCCATCGTGCGTCCGCCTGCCGGGGAGTAATTCCCCGGAAAATCATTTCCTTTTTCCCTGTCCGGGAAAAAGGCAGGATTAAATAAAAAGGAATATTTTTGCGTTACATCATCTGAAGGCTGGGGGAGGGGTGTAGCGGAATCGTGATTTTTATTTCAGTGGTGATGCGCTATAGTGGCAGCCATGACTGAGATGGAGCCGGACAGGAAAACTGCGGAACGGGCAATCAGGGAAGCGTATGAATCCAACCCGGGGGGCTGGGCGGAACATTCCCGCTATGTGGCGGAAGCCTGTAAAAATATAGCCTCGCGCTGTAAAGGGTTATCCGGTGAAAAAGCTTATGTCCTGGGGCTGTTGCATGATATTGGACGGTATGCCGGAGTAAGTTCCGAAAAGCATTTGATAGACGGGTACCGCTATTGTGCGGCAAGAGGCTGGAAAAAGGCGGCGCAGATTTGTATTTCCCATGCGTTTATGATACAGGATATCAATACTTCCATCGGCACGTTTGACGTGAGTGGGGAGGATTACCTGTTCATGAAAAATTTTGTAGAGAACGCGGTCTATGACGACTACGACCGCCTGGTCCAGTTATGTGACGCTTTGGCCATGCCGACAGGTTTCTGCCTTTTGGAAAAACGGTTTGTAGATGTGACAATCCGGTATGGAGTGCATCCGTTTACGGTGGACCGGTGGAAAAAAATTCTGCAGCTCAAGGCGTTCTTTGAGAAAAAAGCGGGCTGTTCCATTTATGAGCTTCTGCCGGGCGTCGTTGAAAACAGTTTCCGCCAGGAGGAAAGCCATGCGTGATGAAGCGGAAGATTTTTTGGAAACGGCGCATCCCGATGCGCTAAGGCAAATCGCCCGGGCGAGGGAATTGACAAGGGAATATTATTTTTCCGCATATAGTGATACGCGGAGAAGAAGTGAAATTCTCCGGGAATTACTGGGTGGGATTGGGGATAACGTGATGATAGATACGCCCTTTCATTGCGACTACGGGAAAAACATCTTTTTAGGGAACAACGTGGTCATCAACATGAACTGCATTTTGGTGGATAATGCGCCCATCCGCATTGGCAGCCAGGTGCTGATTGCATCCAATGTTCAGATTTATACGGCTTCGCATCCGGTCTTGCCCCAGGAACGCCTTGTGACGGGGTGGAAAAAAGGTAAGGGAACATTTTTCCGCACCTATGCACTGCCAATAGAAATTGAGGATCAGGTATGGATTGGAGGCGGCAGCATTCTACTGCCAGGTGTGAGGATAGGAAAAGGCTGCGTCATTGGATCGGGAAGTGTCGTTACTCATTCTGTGCCGGCCGGCTGCGTTGCTGTTGGGAGTCCATGCAGGGTTATCAGGCGTTTTTGACATCAACGGCTGGAGGCCGCCGCGGGAGGCGGCGGATTCGGAAGCGCCCCTTTTTTCATGGCGGAATGTTTTCGGTTCGGTGATGCGGCAATAGTAGGGTTTGACTATTGTTGCGACCGACAGGATGATCTCCTTATCGGTTAGGGTCAGCAACTCCCATTGCCGCTGGTGGTTCGACGAGGGGGGGGGAGCCCGGCGTTGAGGATTCGTTCCAGCATATTCCGCGCAATGGGTTTGTCCTGGAACTCTCGGATGCTACGACGTTTTTCGATTACTTCATAAAATTCCATGATACATCAGCTTTTGATTATTACGGGTTCATGCCTGCGGCGGCTTGTAGTGACGAGATACACACCCGTGAATACAAGCAACAGCGACCCCAGCTTTAAGATTGAAAATACGTCCTGACCGATGGCTATCGCAATGGCGCAAGCTACCATCGGCTGAACGTAATTGTACATGCTTACCGTTGTCGGCCGGAGGCTTTTCAGAGAGCAGGTGACAAGCAGAAAGGCGATGAATGTGGAGCCTACCGTAATATAAAGCAACCCGTAAAGTTGCATCGGTGGGAATGCCGCTGCGTGAAAAACGGCAACATTTTCCAGTTCTCCGGCTGAAAACGGGAATAACGCCACGGTCGCCACGAGGAACATCCACTTCATAATCGTCTCGGCTGAATAGCGTTGCGCCAAGGATCGCGACAACACGAGGTAAAGGGAATAAACTATGTAATTGACGGCTATCATTGCATCGCCGGGGAGACTGCTCCCGCCCGATGTAGCATGCGCGGTGCCGAATACAAGCAACAGCCCGCCACAGACGCCGAGCATCACACCGAGCACCTTTCTTTTCGTGACAGGTTCTCGCAGAATCACGGCGGCAAGCAACAAGGCGAATATCGGAGTAGAAGAGGCGATGATTGACCCGTCAACCGGCGATGTCATCTTCAGCCCCACCACGAACAGGAGCTGGTTGATGCCTACGCCGCAGATGCCGCACACGGCAAGCAACCCCAAATCGCGGTGTGTCACCCGCTGCCGAGGCAGGAAAAGGGACAACAGCCAAAACAGGGCACATGTCACGGCTGCCCGAAGAAAGGCAATGGCCTCGGGCGGCATACCGGTATTCAGAAGGTGCTTGAATACCGGTACACTTATGCCGAACAAGATATTCGCTGTCAAAATGAGGATGTGTCCCGTCATGCTGCCATATTTATTTCCAGGTATTCATATGTATTCTATCTTCAACATGGATTTCCTTTTGTTTGGGGAGGAAAGCATTTTCGACGGGATAGCCCATCGTCAGCAGGCAGGTGAATTCATACTCATCGGGCGCTCCTACTATCTCCTTGATTTTCTCCACTTCGTCGGCAACAGGAATGTGGAACACAGTTCCCAGTCCTTCATTCGTTGCTGCAAGGAGCATATTCTCCACGGCACACCAGGCTGAAGCGAAGTAATTCAGCGAGCTTTGTTCCACCGGTTTCAGCAGTTGCCACGTCTTTTGCCGGAAGAACGGGATGATGAGCAAACCGCTCTGCATCAGCATACGCTGTTGTTTGGGTAGGGCATCGGCAAACATATCCATCTTATCCTTGTCGCCCGATTCATCCACTTCATGCACCAGATTCTTGAATGCCGCCATATTTTTGGCAAGCGGGTCGATCACCTTGGCTATGTTTTTACGTCCGCGCACCACAACGAACTCCAGTTGGCGCAGGTGGTCGTTGGTAGGCGCTTTGAAAGCGGCACTGATGTGGCGAAAATCAAAGAAGCATTAAGAAAAGTATCAATCTTTTTGAGATAAGGAGGAAAAAGAAATCATGGCAAATGAAGTATCTATTTATG
>OLQK01001350.1_pt1 | contig 16763 bp, 14 predicted proteins | sample 1672501 | NCBI WGS metagenome assembly OLQK01 (sample SAMEA3136693, study PRJEB25190) | human gut metagenome | biome: human gut; feature: human-associated habitat; material: faeces | place: Austria | collected 2013 | reverse complement strand
TGCCCACCATATAGACATCTTCTCCGCCGCCGTTCGCGAGCAGGATATATTCCAGTTGGTGTTCATCAAAGATCTTAAAGAACTGATATCCCTGTACTACCTGACTGTCTGCCGGAGATTCCACAAAAGACAGAATCTCGTCTTCGTAATTCTCCTGTTTTGAAAATGTACTTGCAAGGGCCTTACCATCTGTATCCATAATACAAAAGTCAATTCTAGTAATCCCTTTCAATCCTTCAATTGTGTTTTGAAGTATTTGATTAGATATCATAGGTTATCTCCTCCACTCATTTCAATATGCATTTTCCACAACAAAATTACTCTATCTTAAGTGAATTTGCATATTACTAGACCTATATTAATATATATCAACAAAAAAATAAAGAGGAAATCACAATTTTTTGTTGATTTCCTCACTTTTTTCTTTCTGTATCTGTATGTCTTTTAAATGTCTGCCCCGACATTCCTGTCGCTCTCTGCCTTTTGCTTTTCCATCTCTTTTCTGAAAATTCTCCGGGTAAAGAATCGGGTGACTTTTTCCTTTCCAAAGCTGGTCTCTTTCCACGGCGGAGCTGCTTTTCCCATACCGAAAAGAATTCTCGTATTGAGAAGTGCTCTGTTCTTTGCCGCAAAATCTTCCTGAAGCGGCGAACATAACATAGAAAGTACACAGTCTGTCTCTGCACCATTGATCGCATTCACCAGCATATCATCCGCTCTGTTTTCTGCAGAGACTTTCGCCATCCCAACAATCTGGATTCCTCTATAATAGTGTTCCAGATATTGAAAAAATGCTTCTCCCTCTTCCTGTGTCTCAACAAGAAGATATACCCGCTTATGGTTCTTATGCAAATATCTCAGGAACATCTTCATAAATAAATGATTCTCTGTCTCCTGCAGACAACGCTTCTCTTCCACATCCGCTGCTTCCAGAATTGTCTTGTCTCCTGCCAGCACAAGATCGAAACTTCTAAGCTGTTCCTTCGTCTCCTGCTGCAGATCTACATCCATCACTGCATCTACTGTAAGAAGTTCTACAATATTAACCGGATCAGACTCCATGTATCCGACCGCTTCTTTCATAGCTTCTTTGCCTGTGTAATTGTCTATATATATACCTAAAACATTAATCTTGCTGTCCATCTTCTCTGCACCCGCTATATCCCGAATCTTTTACTCTTCTAATCAAGCTTTTCGATTATAGCAAAAGGGCTTTCTGTTTTCAAGCTTTCCCTGTAAATGTTCATACTAATTAACATTCGTAATACTTTTGTTACTTTTACTCCTCTTCCACAGCGCTTTGCTGCTGCCGACGCCTGCGTCCTGCCAGCTTCCCTCCAATCCGTCCGGTTTCCTTGGATGATAAAGATTTCCATCCCTCTGCCAGCACTTTATCAAGCAGTCCCAGCTCCTCTGCTACTTCATATTTCATTTTCTCTTCCGGCGTGATCTGATCCAGCCGTATCGGACCTTTCTTTTTTGCAGTCATAATATTACCCCTTTCATTATTTTGAAAGTATTTCCATAACATTTTTAAAATATTCGTGTAATAACTTTTTTCTATAGTCTACCAAAAAAGATTCTTATTAGTGTGGAACTTATATACCGTGCTATAATAATGTCAGATAGAATTGTGGAATACGAAGTACGGAGCAATTCGTATGGCATCTTTTGACCCTGACATCATTATAGCAATAACATCCAGGAGGTATATATATGACACAGGAACAGGCATGGACATTATTGAAAGAATATAATCAGGATGAATTTCATCTGGAACACGCAGACATTGTCGGAAAAACAATGCGCTATTTTGCAGAGAAACTTGGATATGGTGATGAGAAAGATTTCTGGGAAGTCGTAGGGATCCTGCACGACCTGGATTTTGAGAAATATCCGGATCAGCACTGCATCAAAGAGCAAGAAATCTTAAAAGAAAATGGCGCAGATGAAAAAATCATCCACGCCACAGCAAGTCACGGTTATGCAATTACTGTTGACATAAAACCGGAACACGAAATGGAAAAGGTTCTTTATGCCGTTGACGAGCTGACCGGACTGATCGGTGCAGTCGTTGTTATGCGACCGTCCAAAAGCGTTCAGGATCTGACTTTAAAATCTGTTAAGAAAAAATACAAATCCAAAAATTTTGCAGCCGGATGTTCCCGCGAAGTAATCGAACGCGGTGCTGATATGCTCGGCTGGACTCTGGAAGATCTGATTGCCCAGACCATCGAAGCGCTGAAAACATTCCGTCCTTAATTGTAAACTTTTTATTTTCTTTTATGGCAGATGAATTTCTTCGCCAAGGGTAAAGGAATAGATGATCTTTTCTTTTACGGTTTTACCGGTCGCCTGTTCCAGTGCCCTGGCGTAGTAATCAAGCTGTCCATGATAACGTTCTACAAGTTCTCTGCTTTCACGGACACGGTCTGTCTTATAATCCAGCACAACCAATCCGTCCTCTTCTTCAAAATACACATCTATGATTCCCTGAACAAGAACAAGTTCGCCTTCCTCTTCTTCCTTCCACAGATCCGTTGCCGGCACTCCGAGTACGAATGGCTGCTCTTTAAAGAGGCGGTTTTGTTTTGCACATGCCTGCATCCGTTTTCCGCTGTCTGTCTGTAAAAATTTCAAGAAATCCCGAATGCAGACAGCCTTTCGCATCTCGTCCGTCATCTTCCCATCTTCTGTAAACTTCCTAAGGCAATTTTTCAGTTTCTCAGTATCATAGTCTTCTGCAAAATTCAGAAGCTCCAGTGCACGGTGATAAGCGGTACCTCTGGATGCTCCTGTAAGCGGCACCTCTTCCTCCATAAATTTCGGAAGGATCGGCTGCAGTTCCGTTTCTTCGTAAAGCTGCTCGCTGTCCTCCATTTCTCCGGATTCCTGTAAATAAATCCGTTTCTTTAATTCCGAAACGGAGAATTTCAACTTTCGTGTCTGGCTGTTTTCATATGGATATCTGTAAGCAAACTGATTCCTAAGATTTTCATGCATCTCTTCATCATATACACGCTCTGTATCCCAGTCTTCCAGTACACTTCTTTCTATCTGACTCTTCACCTGCGTTTCTGCCTGTCCCGCAATGATGTCATACATATTCAGCACTTTCAGTCTGAGCGGTACAGACCGCGGAGCCCGTAATACTGCCGGCAGTACAAAATCCCAGTACGTTGTCGCTTTGCTCAGACGTAGGAAATCAAATTTCATATCCGACTCTTCCTGCACACTTTCATATTCTGCCTGCTTCTTTTCCAGATTAGACATCGTTCCTGTGATGATCAATTTCTCTTTTGCCCTTGTATAGGCAACATAGAGAACTCGGAGTTCTTCTCCAAGCGAATCCAGTTTTTCTTCCTGCCGGATCGTTTTCTTTAGCAGGCTCGCCCGCTTCGTCCGCTGCTTCAGGTCTACAACTTCCAGACCCACACCGAATTTGGAATTCAAAACAACACGGCTGTTAATATCCTGCATATTAAATCGTTTCCCCATACCGGCTACAAATACAACTGGAAATTCCAGTCCTTTACTTTTATGGATTGTCATGAGACGCACAGTATCGGCCTGCTCTTCCTCGACATTCGCCTCACCATAATCCACTTCATATTTCTGCAGCTGTTCCATATAGCGCACAAAATGAAACAGCCCTTTGTAACTGGTGCTTTCAAACGCTTTCGCCTTTTCCATCAGCATATCAATATTGGCTTTTCTCTGGATACCTCCCGGCATTGCTGACATATACATTGCATATCCGGTATCATCCAACACGCGCTGTAATAATTCATGCATCGGTGTATACGGCACGATCTCACGAATTTTCTCCATCACCGAAAGGCAGTTTTCCAGTTTGTCTCTAAGCTCTTCTTCCGTTCCTTCTGCTCGGTATCTGCGCACTGTTTCATAAAATGGTTCTTCCGGACATGAGCTACGAATCAGTGCAAGCTCTTTTGTACTGCATCCACCGATTGGTGACGTCAACACTGCCGTCAGTGGCAGATCCTGTCTTGCATTATCCAGCACACGCAGATAGTCCAACAGTACTCCGATCTCCTGTGTGGCAAAATATCCTTCTTTTGTTCCCGCAAACGCCGGGATTCCTTCCTGCCCAAGGATTTCCACAAATACATCTGAAAATCCTCTTGAACTTCTTGTCAGGATCACAATATCGCGGTACTGAAGCGGGCGAAGTTTTCCACTCTCTTTATCTGTCACGCGGAAGTTATCCTCCATCATGGAACGGATTTTCCCCGCAATTGCTCTTGCTTCTATCTCTCTTTCATTGATCCCTTTTACTTTCTTATGATCATTGTCGCGAATATCAGTATCGACAACAAGCACTTCCGTCGCATTTTCTCCGGTCTTTTTATAGTCAGCTCCTACATTTAGCGCTGCATCATCGTCATAGTCGATCCCTCCTAAATTTTCCGTCATAATCTGACGAAAAATAAAATTCACACTGTCCAACACTTCCTTACGGCTTCGGAAATTCTTATGCAGATCGATCCGCTGTTTTTTACTCTCGGATTTATCGTATGTATTATATTTATCCATGAAAATCTCCGGTCTGGACAGACGGAAACGATAAATACTCTGCTTTACATCACCAACCATGAAAATATTATACTTATCTTCCCATATTGTAGAAATACTTGTAAGAAGCGCTTCCTGGATTAGATTGCTGTCCTGGTATTCATCGATCATGATTTCCACAAACTGTCTCTGGTACTCTTTTGCGATCGGTGACGGCACAAGTCTGCCATCCTTTTCTTCTGTCAGAATCTGCAGGGCATACTGCTCCATATCGGAAAAATCAATCATATTTTTGCTTCGTTTTTTCTCTTCAAAGCGATCTGCAAATTTGCATACCAGATCTGCCAGTTCTTCCATCATCGGCGCACTGGCATTTAAGTCTTCCAGCAATTTAAAAGACGGTGCATAGAAGAACTGCTCTTTCATTTCTTTTATGATCTTCTTTGCCGTATCTCTTAAATATTTTACCTGGTTTGCTTTATTCTCAGATACGTTTTCATCTCTGTTGCCCGGAAGCCTTGTCCATTTATAATCCTTGTCCAGCACCGTTGACATCTCAAGAAATGTATCTTTTGATCTTAAACTTTGAATCAACTGCGAATCATTTACCAGCGCCGTCTCATACATATATGGTCCATCAGCTTCTCCGGTACAGATCTTCATTGCCTGCCGGATTTTATTCGCCGCATCCTTAAGATAACGGCTCACCTGATCTTTGATGACACGGATAAATTCTGTCTCTTCCAGTGCATCAAAATCTTTAATCCGGTAGCTTTCTGCACAGTCATGTATCCATTTTTTTGCATCCGGATAACTTCTGGAATATTCGTATATTTTAAGGATCAGTTCTTCGATCTTCTTATCATTCTTTCCATCTCCATATGCAGTCGTAAAATCTAGGAAACGCTGTCTCCCCTCTGTGTATTCTTCTTCCAGCACTTCTCCGAGCACATCATGACACAAAAGCTTAAGCTCCCCTTCCTCTCCGATCCGGAATCCCGGATCCAGATGGATTGCATAAAAATGATCCTTGATCACAGACAGGCAGAAGCTGTGGATTGTCGTAATACGTGCATTATGAATCAGTGTTGCCTGCCGTTTCAGATGTTCATTATCCGGCTCTTCTTCCAATTTCTGCTCTATGGCCACACGGATTCTTTCTTTCATCTCCGCTGCCGCCGCCTCTGTAAATGTCACAACAAGTAGCTGGTCTACATCGATCGGCGGCTCATCTTTCGTCAGCATTGTTATGATCCGTTCTACCAGAACTGCCGTTTTCCCGGAGCCTGCTGCCGCCGACACAAGTATATTCCGGTTACGCAAATCAATTACTTTCTGTTGTTCCGGCGTCCATGTCACACCCATTACTGCTCCTCCTTGCTGTTCTTTTCTTTATCTGGCTGTTCTTCTTTCTCTGCCATTCCAGTTTTTTTAGATTTTTCCGGCTGTTTTAAACCAGTCCCGACTTCTGCTGTCATCTTCTGGATTGCTTCTTCTTTTGATAATTTTTCCAGATTCCGATAATGATAACCCGGAACTTTCAGATCAAATCCGCAAATGTGCCGATATTTACAATAGTCACATCCTGTCTCCGTTCCCTGACGGTACGGCAGAGCAGCAACTTCACCATCTGCAATTTTCTGATGGATCTCTTCCACTTTCTTCTGGGCATATCGCATCAATGTATCAAAATCTGTCTCTGAAGCCACTTTGGATGTTTTGGAAAGCGATCCCGATTTTGTATATTTAACCGGAACTGCAACAGAATCACCAGACTGTATTTTCTGTAAATGTTTAAGATTCTCACCGGACAGATTGACCAGACCATCCGGACGGAGTACTTTTAACATCTCCTTTTCCATCTGTTCTTTCTTTTCTTCTTCCGTTCCACGCAGGACTTCATCCATGACTTTTCCATCCAGAAGCGGATCCTGAATACGGTAATAAAATACGCCCGATGGTACAATCTCTTTTCCCGGATGTCTTTTCTCTTCTCTTTCCACTGCCGCCTTTATATAAACCATCAGCTGAAGCTGCAATCCCTGATACAGCGAAACTACATCAAATTCTTTGCTGCCGGTTTTATAGTCCATAACTTTCACATAAACTTTATCCTCAGCCTCACAGGTATCGACACGGTCAATTTTACCATTTGTAAAGCGGACTTCATATGCAGAAGGCGCAAAATCCCCTTGTGCAAGCTGTTCTGTCAGTGCCCAGATCGTGCGCTCCAGCATTCTCTTCATACGCTCTACAAGATATTCGTTCCGCGATGAACTGTAGAGAACCGAATTGCCATAGTCTGTAATTGCCTCATCCACCGACTCGTCAATGTATTGCTTTCTTATTTTATTTTCAACTTCTGTCCAGCTCTCTCCGGTGTGCTCCAGTTTTCTTGAGTACAGTTCCAGTGCACGGTGACACACATTTCCAAAATCCACAGACTGGAAATCATATTCCGGCCGTTCTTTCAGACGGAGCCCGTATGTCAGAAAATGTGCGAATGCGCAGATACTGAACCGCTCCATTCTCGATATACTATCTGTAAAATATTTTCCATATAACTTCTCTGCCACCTGTCTCGTAAGTCCATCCATCGGCATACGGTAATAGCCGGCTTCCAGTAAGCTTTCTACTGTCTGCTGCCATTCTGGATGTTTCTTATACCAGGTGTACAGTTCACACCAGAGTGGATCAAGTTCTCCATTACTTTCCTGCAGCCCCCGTATCAGACAGGTGATTCCCAGCTTCTCGGTAAATTCCCTCTCTGCGAAGCTTTTTTCTTCTTCCTCTATGATCTTCATGTCCGGATACATTTTTCTTAAATCTTGCATCAGATACGCCGGTCGCACATTTTTACCATCGGAAGATACCTTGCTATAGAATATATCCAGCTTTTCCGATGGTTTTGTAAGATTCATATAGAGATAATACTTCTGTACATATGCCCGCTCTTTTCCACCCGGAGCCAGAGCCAGCTTCTGATTCTGGAACTGTTCCCTGTCCGGCTCTGACAACAGACCGGTACGCAGAAGATTTCCCGGAAGATGCAGATCATTTGCCCCGACAAAGAGAAGTGCACGGATGTCTTTCAGACGCGTACGCTCCATATCTCCGATCACAACCTGGTCAATACTTGGCGGGATGACACCGACACGTGCCTCTTCCAGCCCTGCATCCAGCAATTTGCAATATTCATTCAGGCTCACCTGTTCATCACCGAGAAGCTCGACAAATTTATCAATCAGTTCGATAACAATCCGATAAACCTGTGCATATTCTTTCGCAAGTGCCAGTTCACCATTCTCACGGAATTTCTGCTCCTGCTCTGCGATCCGCTCCTGCAACTGCTCCTGCACCATAAATTCATACAATGCCATTGTAATATCTTTGACAGTTTTCCTCCGCTGCTTTAATACAAAGACGAAATTATCCACTTTTTCTACGAATCTGGTGCGGTAATGGTTCAGTCGTTCCAGATCCTCTTCTTTCATATCTTTTAATCTGCGGATCCATTTCTCCTGCCACCGTTTATAGCCTTTGATTCCCATACCGATGACATAATTTTCCAGTTCGTCCACTTCATCATGGGTAAATCCCGCCAGATTCGTACGCAGAAAACGAAATACACTTTCATATGTAAAATTCTGTTCTGCCATTCCAAGGAGACTTCGTATATACTCTACGAATGAATTTAACAGGATACTTCTCTTGTGATCCATAAATACCGGGATCTCATACAGCGCAAATGCCTGTTCCAGTGCCTCGGCATACATCTCCATATCGCTGACGATCACAGCAATCTCACGGCAGCGATATCCATTCTCCCGCATATAAGCGCGCACCTGCTGCGCCGCCGCCAGTGCTTCTTCCCCCGGCTCTCTCGCCACATGGATCTTAACCGCATCCTGCTCTCCTTCATAAGTTTCTTTCCGATAGCGGAAAAGATTTCTTTCCAGAAATGCAAGTGCCGGATTATCACGGAAACGATACGGGATCTTATCAAACAGCTCCATGGGCTCTTCGATCTCGATCTGATTTTCTTTCGCCAGCTGTATCATGGATGTAACCATATGTTTACTAAGCGCAAATAACTGATATGGATGTTCATAGCGGTACGGATCTTCCTCCGGATCGATCGTTACAGTGATCATAACTTTCCGACAATGCTTCATCAATTCTCCAAGCAAGCGGTTCTGTACCGGTGTAAATCCGGTAAATCCATCCAGAACGATCGTACTGTTTTTTAATATTTCCGATTTACATACGACACGGCTTAATACGTCCAACAGTTCTTCCTTGGAAATATACCGTTCTTTCAGATAGTCCTGAAACCCGCGGTATAGAACTTTCATGTCTGCCAGCTTATAATACAGTCTTGACTCTCTGCCGGCATTTTCCATCACACGGTCAATCTCTTCTTCCCCGATATCATACTGTGCAAATTCCGACAGCACCGATTTGACTTCACTGATATATCCAAGCTTGCGAATGTTGCCGCGGAGCATCTGTAATTCATTTTCATGATTGCCTGCAATCTTACGCAGGATCAGATTTTTCCCCTCATCATCCAGCACCGGCAGTGTACCGGCTCCTGTCTCTTCAAATATACGGTATGCAAGACGCACAAAACTTAATACATCGATGTTCATGATTGCGTGTCTGTCATGCATCGTCACGAGATCTTTTTGCGTCTGCATCGTAAACTGCTCCGGTACAAGAACAATGAAATTCTCCTCCGGATGCGCTTTCGACTCAGCGATCACATTCTTATATAATTGATAAGTTTTTCCGGACCCCGATGGTCCCATTACAAATTTTAAAGGCATAGGTTTTCCTCCTATGCCTTAGTATATCTTATTAGATGGTACAAATCTACCCCACACATTTTTATAAAGCTCTTAACTTCTCTGCAAATTCATTGCTCAGAGTCATCTTCGCAACATAGAAAACATCTCCTGTCATATAGACATTCCAATCATCTTCTACTTCTACCTGTAATTCTCCACCCGGCATATGCACGATCACTTTGCTGTTCGTCATGCCCAGTTTGTATGCAACTCCGGCTGCCGCACACGCTCCTGTTCCGGATGCAAGTGTGTAACCTGCGCCTCGCTCAAAGATTTCAATCGCAATATTTTCTTTGTCGATCACTTTCATAATCTGTGTATTAATACGATTTGGAAAATATCTTGCGATCTCTGCATAGTCACCAATCTTCGTAACAAGTGGTTTGGAGATCTCGCGCATCGGAATTACACAATGCGGATTACCGATATTTACACAGGTAACCGGATATAACGTACGTCCGAATACCATATCTTCATTAATGACTTCTCTTCGTTCTCCAGTTACCGGAATATCATCACTCCAGAATGAAAGTTTTCCCATGGAAACGCGAAGTCTGCTACCATCTTCATTTAAAAATGTTACTTCAACCGGTCCGTTTCCTGTATATAATTTAAAATTCTTTTTCTGTACATAACTTGCATCTTTGAGATATTTTGCAAAAATACGGACACCATTTCCACTCGTCTCGGATTCGCTTCCGTCTGGATTCCATACTTTCACATACATTCCGTCTTCTTTTAAAATCGGTCCCTCCAGAACTCCGTCAGAGCCAAGTCCCGCATTTCTGTCACAGATCCTCCGGACATTTCTTTCATTTAATTCCAGCTCATTTTTATTTGGATCAAATACAACATAATCATTTCCAAGTCCATGATAACGCTCTAATACAACTTTCATAACATACCTCCGGTTTGCAGAAATCTTGTGATTTCTTTTTCTCATAGCTTCTGTACTCATCATAGCAGGCATGATTTTCCTTTTCAACGCAAATATTGCTATTTGCATTGCAAATCGTGCTATTTTATTCTATGATATAAGAAAAAACGACAAAAGGAGCATTTCTCCATGGACACATATATGAAAAAAGGCTATCTGAACAGTGAATTCCGGCTTTTTCACCTGACGGACCGTGAGACGAAGGAAGTCGAATACCATTATCATGACTTTAACAAGATCACGATTTTTATTAAAGGAAAGGTCAACTATATGATCGAAGGAAAATCCTATGATTTAAAACCTTATGATATCGTTCTAGTCAATCATAATGATATTCATAGACTCGAAGTGGATAATTCGGTTCTTTATGAACGTATTATTGTTTATATTGCACCGGGATTTATCCAAGCTTATAAAAATAAGGATTATGATCTGAGTTTCTGTTTTCAGCGTGCCGCAAAAGAACATTCTAACGTGCTTCGTATTCCATCACTCGAAAAAAGCTCTCTTTTCCGCTCCATTACCCGGCTGGAGAAATCTTTCTCTGACGATAGTTATGCTTCTGGTCTGTACCGGCAGGTATTATTTCTGGAATTTATGATCCATTTAAACCGTGCCGCCCTGAAAAACAGGCTGGAATTTATTGATACAGATAACTGCAATGCAAAGATCATCCATATTCTTGACTACATTAATAATCATCTGAGTGAAAATTTGAATATTGATATTCTTGCTGAACATTTTTATATCAGCAAATATTATATGATGAGACAGTTCAAGCAGGAAACCGGTTATACCATCGGGAATTACATTGCCCAGAAACGGCTCCTGCTCGCAAAAGAAATGCTCCTGTCCGGCACTCCTGCCGCACAGGTATGTTATGACTGCGGTTATCACGACTATTCCACGTTCCAGCGTGCATACCGCAAATTATTTTCTGAATCTCCGAGTCAGACAGTGACTCTCGAGTAAAGTTCTGCCGGGACATAGGCTCTTACAAAGATACCATCCTCCTGATACTTCTCTTCCAGCAGCTCTCCGTACTTGCGGATGAGCTGGATCTTTGCCGCATCCCGGTACTCATACAGGCATTCAAGAAATACTTTCTGCTCTCTTAACACCGCTTCCATCGTATCTGTCAGGTCGGTAAGTCCGGCTCCTGTCTTTGCTGAAATTTTAACCGTATAATCTGCTTTAAAATCCCGGATCAACGGTGCATCTTCTAACTTGTCCTGTTTATTGAACGCCGTGATGATCGCTTTGTCTTTTACCCCAAGGTTCGATAATGTCTCATACACGGTGTACATCTGACTGTCCATCTGTGGACTGGATGTATCTACTACATGCAGGATTACATCCGCATATTTTGCTTCTTCCAGTGTACTCTTAAATGCTTCGATTAGATGATGTGGAAGTTTTTTAATAAATCCGACTGTATCTGTCAGAAGTACTTCCTGACCTCCCGGCAATTTTAAACCTCTTGTTGTCGGGTCTAATGTTGCAAACAGCTTATCTTCCGCCAGAATATCCGCTCCCGTTAACCGGTTAAGAAGTGTAGACTTTCCGGCATTCGTATATCCAACGATTGCAACTACCGGCACATAACTTTTGCTTCTCTGCTCTCTTGTCACTTCACGGTGGCGTTTTACTTCTTTTAATTCCCGGTTCAATGCTGCAATCCGGCTTTTAATGAGACGTCTGTCCATCTCCAGTTTCTTCTCTCCCGGTCCTCTCGTTCCGATACCGCCGCCAAGTCTTGACATTGCCGTACCAAATCCGGTCAGCCTTGTCTGTCGGTACTTTAACTGTGCCAGTTCTACCTGAATCTTACCTTCACTTGTAGAAGCTCTGGTTGCAAATATATCCAATATAAGAAGTGTACGATCCATCACCTTCACATTCAGTTCATCCTGCAGATTCTTCATCTGTGCCGGTGAAAGTTCGTCATCACAAATAATGCCTGTTGCTTCCAGTTCCCACAACAGGTCTTTGATTTCTTCTATCTTTCCTTTCCCAACATAAGTCCCCGGATGCACCTGCTCCCGGTTCTGGATCACACGACCGACCGTTTCTGCACCTGCTGTGGTTGCCAGTTCAGAGAGTTCCGAAAGCGAATCTTCCATGCTTTCTTCTCCCGGAAGTTCCACTCCTACCAGGATCACTCTCTCTTTATCCTGTTTTAATTCTATCATACGAAACCTCTATTTTATCTGGTTCTATAACTAATTATCTTGTTTCCAGAAATTCCACTTCTTTTTTTGCTGTTTCATCATCCGGATATTTTTCCAGATATTCATTCAGTTTTGACTTTGCTTTTTCCCAGTTCTGCATCTTCTCATAGGAAACAATAACATTGTATTCCATTTCCTTTTTCAACTCATCTGAACTTCCGGATGCTGCCAGGCCTTTCTCATAATAGGAAAGTGCACTCTTTCCATCATCAAGTTTCAGTGCACAGCCACCCATCAAATTATAAAGTGTGGCATTTTCTTTTGTTCCTGCTTTAACTGCATTTTTAAATGCTTTTAATGCAGCCTTATATTCCTTCTGCTCCCAGCAGGCAATTCCGATTCCACGGTATGCATCTGCTGTATTCTTGTCCTGTTTCACTGCTTCTTTGAAGCTTGCTTCTGCCTGTTTATATTCTTTGGACTCTAACTGGCTGACACCCTCTTTGTAAGGATTGCCGGAACATCCTGCCAGCGCAAGTCCCATACTTGCTGTCAATATCACTGCTGCCAATCTCTTCATTATGATCTGTCTCCTTTTGCTTTCCTACATGTTTATATGCAAATAGTGATTCTCTCTCAAAATATATTCCACAGTCTATGCATAATATTTCACGACATAGACTGCGTTCATAATCGCTGCAAACACAACGCCAACTTCTGCAACGATCGCTTCCCACATTCCAAAGTATCCAACCAGCGCAAGCAGTACAATGATCACTTTCACTGCAATCGCAAAAGCAATATTCTGGTTTACTACCCGGAGTGTTTCTTTGGAAATTTTGATCGCATCTACGATTTTCGGCAATTCATCTTCCAGTAAAATAATATCTGCCGCCTCAATTGCCAGCGCAGAACCTAACGCTCCCATCGCGATTCCGATATCTGCACGTGCCAGTACCGGGGCATCATTTACACCGTCTCCAACACAGACCAGTTTCTCCATATCATCCTGGATCGTCAGAAAATCTTCCAGCTGCTCTAATTTGTCTGAAGGCAACAGATCTGTATATGCATAATCCATCTTCAGTTCTTTTGCCACCGCATATCCTGCGCTTCTTGTATCACCAGTCAGCATAACAAGCACAGCTTTACACTTATCTTTCAGATATTTCATCGTCCACTTCGCACGATATTTAATCGCATCTTCAATGATGATCGCACCCATATATTCTGTTCCCACGCTGACATAGACAACCGTTCCTGTACTATCAAATTCATCTACTTCAATATCATATTTTTCCATCAGCCGGAAGTTTCCGACATGGATTCGCTTTCCATCATAATCTCCGGAAAGACCATATCCCGGAATCTGCTTAATATTGGATACGAGATCTTTGTCAATCTCGCCATCATAGGCATTCAGGAGTGACTGTGCGATCGGATGATTAGAATAGCTTTCCACATGCGCCGCAATCTTTAAAAGTTCCTCTTCTGTTCCCTGCTCTGCGTAAATCTCCCGAACCGAAAATTCTCCTTCTGTCAGTGTTCCTGTCTTATCAAATACAAATGTATCTGCCTTGGAAAGGTCTTCCAGATAGTTGGCTCCTTTGATTACGATTCCCTGTCTTGCCGCCGATGCAATTCCTCCTAAGAACGCGATCGGAATCGACATTACAAGTGCTGTCGGGCATGCCACGATCAGGAAAATAAGTCCTCTGTAAATCCATATATTCCAGTTATGATAAGAAAATGTAAGCGGCGGATAGATCATAACAAAGAGTGCTAACAGCACCATTGCCGGTGTGTATATTCTTGAAAATCTGGAAACAAAACTTTCGCTCTCGGATTCCTTATTCTGTGCTTCCTCTACCAGTTCCATGATCTGTGCGACTGTCGAATCACGATATACTTTCAGAACCTTTGCCTCTACTGCACCGCTTAAGTTAATACATCCACTGTAGATCTTATTTCCTTCAGAAACTCTTCTTGGCATAGACTCACCGGTAACCGCTTTCATGTCAAGAAGCGTAGATCCAGCTTCTACTATTCCATCAACCGGCACACGTTCTCCCGGCTTGATCACAATGATATCTCCAACCTGAAGATCGATCGGATCGATCTGTTCTTCTCCGCCATCTGTCTTACGAATCGCAAATGCCGGACGAATATCAATCATCTCTTCAATGGATCGTTTGGCATTGTCTGTGGAATATGCTTCAAAAATAACTCCCAGCTCAAAAAGGATCATGACAAGTACACCTTCTGTATATCTTCCAATACCGAAAGCTCCGATCGTCGCAACCGTCGTCAGCGTATATTCTGTTAAAAATTTCAGTTCCAGAATCCTGTCTCGAAGTTTTTTAAATACATCAAAACCGACGATCAGATATGCGATCAGAAACCAGACGAATTTAATCTCATCTTCTATCGTAAAATTCGATGTCACAATAACAGCCGCCAGATAAATAACAACGCCGACTCCATATATCATACTTTGTTTTTTTAATTGCTCTGTCATATCATTTTCCCTTTTCTTTTTCCACTAAAAAGCCTGTAAAAACTACTCCATAATATGTTCCATTCCTTGGCTGATAATATTCTGAATATGTCCATCCGCAAGTGAATAATAAACTGTTTTTCCTTCTCTTCTGTTCTTCACCAGCTTCATCTGCTTTAATACACGAAGCTGATGTGAAATCGCCGACTGCGTCATCCCCAGCATCTCTGCCAGGTCACACACACACATCTCTGATCGGAGCAGCACGCATAAGATCTTGATTCTTGTTGCATCTCCGAATACTTTATAAAAATCCGCCAGTTCATTCAGCAATTCTTCCGCCGGCATCTTCTCTTTTACTGCCTCTATAATCTGGTTGTGCACGCATGTAACGTCACAGCATTCTACTTCTGTCTTCTTCATGGTCTGTCCTCCCATCGATTCAAGAGATCCATAACCTATGAAAATATGAACCATCTCTCATCTGATATATTATGCCAAAACAAAACCTGCATTTCAACTGTTTGCAACAAAATACAAGGAAAATTAAGAAAATTGTAACGATTTATATTCGTAAGAAGGCTCTCACTGCCACTAACAGCAGTGAGAGCCTTCTTCTCTTCTAGCATCAACATTCTCCTATCACTTCTTCCGCCTACTCAATCTGCCAGTCAATTGGCTCGATCCCATGTTCCTTCAGGAAATCGTTCGTCTGGCTGAACGGCTTGCTCCCGAAGAATCCACGATATGCCGACAGCGGACTCGGATGCGGTGCCTTTAAGATCAGGTGCTTCGGATTATCAAGCATTCTGGCTTTCCGCTGTGCCGGAGCGCCCCATAAGATAAATACAATCGGGCGATCCTGACTGTTGAGCGCCATAATTGCCGCATCGGTAAATTCTTCCCAGCCGATCCCGCGATGGGAATTTGCCTGATGTGCGCGCACAGTCAGTACTGTATTCAGCATAAGTACGCCTTGCTCTGCCCACTTCGTAAGGCATCCGTGATTTGGAATTGTGCATCCAAGATCATCGTGCAGTTCTTTATAAATATTCACCAGTGACGGTGGTACTTCCACACCTTTTTTCACCGAAAAGCAAAGTCCATGTGCCTGTCCGTTGTTATGATACGGATCCTGCCCAAGAATTACAACCTTTACCTTACTGAGCGGTGTCAGATGAAATGCATTGAAAATATCATCTGCCGGCGGAAAGATAAGCCTCGTCCGGTATTCTTCATTCACTTTATTAAATAATTCTTTATAATAAGGTTTCTTAAATTCCCCTTTTAACGCATCTAACCAGTCATTGTTAATCGCAGACATACTCTTTTCCTTCTTTTCTCTTACTGCTATACGGCAGTTTCATTTCTTATGTATTTTCCTATATATTATTCAATATCATCTGTCCGGCTCCTGTGCCTACAAACGCACGGATACGCCTTTCTCTCGCAGATACTGTTTTACTTCTTTGATCTCCAGTTCTTTGTAATGGAACAGCGAAGCCGCCAGTGCTGCATCTGCCTTTCCATCCGTAAGTGCTTCATAGAAATGTTCCAGCGTTCCGGCTCCACCGGATGCGATTACCGGAATATTTACCGCTTCCGCAATGGCTCTTGTAAGCTCCAGATCATATCCTGCTTTTGTTCCGTCGCAGTCCATGCTCGTCAAAAGAATCTCTCCGGCTCCAAGGCTCTCTACTTTGTGCGCCCATTCCAACGCATCAATTCCAACGTCTACACGGCCACCGTTTTTATAAATATTCCAGCCACTT
>OLQK01001348.1_pt1 | contig 16801 bp, 16 predicted proteins | sample 1672501 | NCBI WGS metagenome assembly OLQK01 (sample SAMEA3136693, study PRJEB25190) | human gut metagenome | biome: human gut; feature: human-associated habitat; material: faeces | place: Austria | collected 2013 | reverse complement strand
TTTCTTCAGGTTTTAATTGCATGTGTCCATTCCATCCTTTAACATTTTATAGCTTTTGTAACTGTTCAGTACCTTCTCAGTTACTACCTGCTGAATAGTTACTAAATTTTACTTTTCATCAAACAACAACTTCATTCAGTTTCTTCGTGATATCTGAAATTCGTCCCTGTACGGTTCCATCAAGCTGTATGCCCTCCATTTCTACACGGAGTCCGGCAAGAACCGTCGGGTCTGTTTTCTGTGTGAGATGGATCTTTTTACCACTGATCTTCTCCAGTTTGATACGTAAAGCTTCCATCTGATCATCTTTGAGTTTCACTGCACTTGTGACCAGAGCTTCCACAATACCATGATCGGCATTATATCTACGTGTAAACTCCTCACAGCAGCCGGAAAACTCTCTCAGAATCTTCTTCTCGCATAAAAGTTTGAGAAAATTAAGGAGATACGGTTCTACCTGTCCACCAAAGGCTTCATCGAGAAGCTTTATTCTCTCTTCCTGCGGAATTACCGGTTCTCCCAATAATTTCAGATATCCTGGATTTTCCCGAAAAATCTGTCTGATTTCATTCATCTGCTCCATGATCTGTCCATCGAGCTTTTCTTCAGTGGCAAGATCATAGAGACTGCCACCATAAACTCTGGCAGCCTGTGTCATGATGCCTCACCTACATTCTCAATAAAATCATTAATCAGTTTCGTATGATCCTCTTCGTTAATTTCGCGCTCGATTACCTTACCGGCGATCTCAACAGCCATACCTCCGATCTCACCTTTGATCTCGTTGACGGCTTTACGTCTTTCCTGTGCAATGTCTTTTTCTGCCTTTTCTTTCATGGCAGTTACCTGACTGGAAGCTTCCTTGAGCATTTCCTCACTCTGAACAGCTGCTGTTTTCTGAGCTGTCAGTACGATGTCATTTGCCTTTTCTTTTGCTTCCTGCATATTCTTTTCGTATTCGGCTTTCATAACCTCTGCCTCTTCTTTAGCCTTTACAGCGTCCTGAATCTCGGCATCGGCTTTGGCCCTGCGTTTTTCAAGCATTTCATTGACCGGCTTGAAAAGAAAACGTTTGATGAGATACACCTGAATAAAAAGGTTGCAAATCGTCGCTATAAAATTCCACGGCACAATTCCTACTAATTCCTGTACCTGCATGTTTGTAACCTCCTGTTGTCACCGCTCACTTCTGTGAACAGTCATCTCCTGACCTGTTTCGATGTGGTCTTATCTGCCACCACATCCATTACTATCTTCCTGCTTAACCCAGGAAATTCATAAACATACCAGGTGCTACGAAGATAAGGAGCAGACCGGTTACAAATCCATAAATACCAGTTGTCTCTGCGATAGCACAACCAAGAAGCATGGTAGATGTAACATCACCTTTGCATTCCGGCTGACGTCCGATTGCTTCCAGAGCACTTGCAACAGCATTACCTTCACCAATACCAGGGCCGATACCTGCGATCAGTGCACATCCTGCTCCAATTGCACAACCTGCTAATGCGATACCTTTTGCTAATAACTGAAAATCCATAGTAAAAACCTCCTGTAGTATGTTTGTTTTTCTAATCCTGCGGATTCCCCATATCCGCTGTTTTGTTACTCCTCTGCTGCGTTTGCGATGTACATAACAGTCAGCATACAGAAAATAAATGCCTGCATAATTCCTGAGAACCAGTCAAAATATACAGATAAAATTGCCGGTACACCTACATCAAGAACAGGTATCTGTGACAATACATCTCCTACAAGTCCCGGGATCAACCCCAGAAGTGCGGAACTTGCCACTGCCAGCGCCCCATAGATCAGACCATTGATAACGACACCAGAAAGAATGTTTCCGAAGTGACGGCACGCCATACTTACCGGTGTTGCCAGTTCAGAAAGAACATTAAATGGTGTCATGACCGGAATCGGCTGTGTAAATCCTTTGAGATATCCACCGAAACCACTGGTCTTGATCTTCTGCGCGGTAATCATGATAAATACCACGACTGCCCACGCAGCCTCTGTCGACAGGTCTGAAGTCGGACTTCGAAGTCCCACAAGACTGATCAGGTTCGATACCACACTTGTTGCAAAAAGTGCTGCAACGAACGGAATCATATATCTGAACTTCTCGCCCATATTGCCGACAACAAATTTGTTTGCCATCTCTACCAGCATTTCTGCCAAAGCCTGCCGTTTAGAGATGTTTTCTTCCTTGAGATCATGCGTCAGCCAGATACAGAATCCTGTAATCAGTATCATAACAATCCAGCTTACGACCATGGTCTCGCTGATTCTTAAAGGTCCCAGAACCGGCAGGTCAATGGGTAAAGTAAATAATATCTTCGCCCCATTAATATCCAGTTCCATATATTCATTCACCTCCCATCTATATCAGTTTTCCGTCTTATATTTTATTATGAAATATCCCCATGATCTTTATTCCCGTTCCCGGAAATAAAAGTGGAGCAATTCCTGCAACAAAATGGAAGCACGGTGCGACGATTGCCAGGATCACCCACAGGATCTGCATCAAAAAACGCTGTGAATAACTGGCTTTGAGTTTCATTCTTGCAGTTCCCTCGTCAGAAGCTGATGCAGCCTTCTGTACTGCCAGCCCCATCAGGAAAAAATTCAGAACTGCAACTGCTCCGCCTCCAATGCCTCCTAAAAATACTGTATAATCTAACGGCACCTTATCCGGCATTGCAAAATGAAGTACTGCAAAAAGAATCCACATAAGGATCAGTCCAACTATTGTGATCTTAATGATTCTTTTTGTTTCCTTCTTTACCGCCGGCTGCACATTATCCAGTATACTGCTCATATTGTCCATTCCTTTCGTAACCGTTTCGCTCAATCAAAAAAAATGCTAAACAGTTACTTCCTTTCCTTTATTCTGTCCTTCATGTTGATGTTTATGAATGTCTGTTAAAATATATTTTATTTTTTTTATGTTTTTTCTTTTCCTGTTTGTTTACAGAAAGATAAAACTTATATGCCACGGTTGCCGAACCTCCCATTCCAAAGAAAAATCCCGGAATATAGATCCAGCCGCCAACACCGGTCTTTGAAATAATGAACCAGCAGAGCGCCAGGCACAGAAGAAGCGGTGTTATAAATGACAACCCAAGCTGCGAAAGCATTGTGACATTTCGCAAGATCTCTGACCACTGTTTCAATATCTTTCTCCTTTTTCACTAATTTTTATCTATTATTTCCATTGCGCATAGTCAAATTTTAACACATTTGTTTATTTTTCACAACGCATTTGTACAATTTATTCAAATATTTTTGGTATTCTCAAAATCTTTTTGTTAGTATTATATCATTCTCGTCTTTTTACTGTCATGTAACAATAAAGAGGTTCTGTCCTAAATCTGAACAAAACCTCTTTTTTGTATAATAACTTTCTATTTTTTGTCTTTTGTGCTATGCTACTCAATGCTTAAATTTTGATACTCAAAATTCCAATATAAATATGGAGATGAATATTATGAAAACACCAACCAAAACAACCAATATGGAGACGGGAAGTATTCCCAGACTCCTTGCACAGCTGGCGATTCCGGCAGTTGTGGCGCAGGTTATTAACCTGCTTTATAACATTGTAGACCGAATCTACATTGGTCATATTCCGGGAATCGGAGCCGCCGCGCTGACGGGTGTCGGACTTTTTACTCCGATTCTGATGCTACTGAATGCCTTCGCCATGCTTGTTGGCTCCGGCGGTGCTCCACGTGCAGCCATCGCAATGGGAAAGAAGGACAATGATCTGGCCGAAAAGATCCTCGGAAACTGTTTTGCTTTGTTGATCGGTCTTGCAGTCGTGCTGACCATCGTATTTTATGTAAGTGCACCAACTCTGCTCAGACTCTTTGGTGCCAGTGATGTCACCTTAACTTATGCAACAGATTATGCCAGAATCTATATCCTCGGAAGCTTTTTTGTACTGATCGTACTGGGCATGAATACCTTCATTACAACTCAGGGATTTGCCAAGATCAGTATGATGACTACAATTATCGGTGCTGTTATCAACATTATCCTGGATCCGATCTTTATTTTTGCCCTTGGCATGGGCGTAAAAGGTGCCGCACTTGCCACTGTTCTCAGCCAGACCGTAGGTGCTGTATGGATTCTCCGCTTCCTGACCGGAAAGAAAACCATCCTCCGCCTGAAACGGAGCAACATGCATCTGGATCCTAAGGTATTTGGTCCGTGCCTTGCTCTTGGTATTTCTACCTTTGTTATGCTGTCAACGGAGAGCCTTCTGTCCATCAGTTTTACAAGCAGTCTTTCCAGATTTGGCGGTGACGTGGCCGTTGGAGCAATGACGATCATCACAAGTATCAGTCAGCTCGTTACCTTGCCGCTTCAGGGAATCTGTCAGGGCGGACAGCCGATCATCAGTTACAACTTTGGTGCAAACAAACCAGACCGTGTAAAGAAGGCATTCTTCACACAGTTCTGCACCTGCGTCATCTATACAACACTCTTCTGGCTTGTTGTAATGATTTTCCCGAAAGCATTTGCAACAATCTTTACTTCCGATAAGGAACTAGTAACATACTCTGCCTGGGCGCTCCGCATCTACATGGCCGGAATCTTCTCTCTTGGTTTCCAGGTAAGCTGCCAGCAGAGCTTTATGGCTCTCGGACAGGCAAAGGTCAGCCTGCTGCTTGCCTGCCTTCGTAAGATTGTCCTGCTGATACCTCTGATCTTTATCCTGCCGAATTTCTTCGACAATAAAGTATTTGCAGTATTCCTCGCAGAACCAGTCAGCGATATCATAGCTGCTGCGGTGACAACGATCACCTTCTTCACACTGTTTAATTCCATTCTGAAAAAAGAAAAGAGATAAAAGAACCCCGAGGCTTGCTGCCTCGGGGTTTGCTTGTTACAAAGCTTTTTATTTTTCAAATTTTATAATACATACATCCCATGCCGACAGGTAAATTTCATGCTTCGTACTATCACCATTCCCAAGTACTACCTCAAAATCATCCGCCACCTCAACTCTTTGCTCTTTCCAGGAATAATTCAGATAGAAACGAAGTTTTTCGCCCTGTTCATTGACTCCCTCTCGCACGATCACTGGGAATTTTTCCGGCACTGCAGCATTTACACTAGCCTTAGCCAGAATCTTTATCAACAACTGCTGCAGGTAGCATTCTTCAAACATACATCCGATATACCAGGCATTTCCGCTTTCATAAGTATGATGCGTAACTGCGGCATACTTTTTCCAGTTTGGATGCTGATATGCAGAAATGATTTCTGCACCATCCGGAATCAGAAGTTCCATGAAAGTCTCTGCCTCTGGTTCACCACCTTCAAAACCTGTCAGAGTAACTTTTTCCGGGAATGTAAACTGCTGATAATACATCCCGAAGACTTCACTCAGAATATGTGGCTGTCTGTCAGAATATACCTTCACATTCTCGTTGGCAAATGCAGTCTTGAACGTCGCGATCAGTGTGCCTCCCTGCGCGGTATAATCTTTCAGACGTGTGAGAACTTTTTCATCCGCAGTGTACATAGCCGGAAGGATGATTGCCTGGTATTTCTCAATATTTTCGCTCTCTTCCCAGATAATGTCACACTCTATATTTATTTTATAAAGTGCATCGTAGATCCGGCGAACAACATCGTTATATCCAATTCCACTGTTTCCTGCTGCAGTTGCTTCGATTCCAAACCATTTGAGTGCAGTCAGAGCCTCGTTGCTCACCATGATTGCAACTTTGTTATCCTTCTTCAAGCCTGATAAAACAGGAGAAAGTTTCTTAAATTCATCACCTACGATACATGCCTCTCGGTATACAGCATTTTCTTCCATGTCATGGCTAAGAAGACCTTTCCAATAAGTCTCAAAGGAGTTATGGATTGAATGCCAGTGCCAGTACATCACACCAAGCGCACCGGATGCCAGATGGCTGTATGCCTGCAGACGAAGCTGCCCATCATACGGTGTCCAGCCCGGATAACCTTGTGCTTCTGTTTCCAGAACCAGATAGTTGTCATTTTTAAGACATCGGATCAGGTCTCCGCCAAAGGCAATTTCTGCACCGGTCAGATGATCCTGGGTCGGATGATAAATATCTGTTCCTGCCATAGTCAGGTGCTTTGCACATTTGAAATGGTTCACATCCGGCTGCACGCCGTAGGAATAACCTCTCCACTCAAAATCCAGATTGTGAGTGATAAACTGATCTTCTCTCTTATATTCGGAAACAATCGCTGCCTGCCAGCCAAGAAATTCTTCCACCAGACTTCTCTGGTATTTTTCAAACTCCGCACCCAGACTTCCATTGATCGTGCCACGCACATCCGGAAAATCTTCCCATGCATTGATGCGATTGCTCCAGTAATCCAGACCGAATTCGTGATTCATGGTGTCCAGATCATTATGAAATTTCTCACGAAGGTATTTCACGAACCCAAGCTGTACATTCCTGCCTGCTGTTCCATAATATTTTGTTTCATTATCCAACTGAAATCCAATCACACACTTACGATGTGCAGAAACCTCCATCAGTTTACGGATTACTTTTTCTGCATGATAACGGTAAACCGGATGTGTAATGTCCATGTTCTGTCTTGTCCCATAAATGCCTCTTCCCCTGACCGTTTCTGCCAATACGTCAGGATATGCTTCTACCATCCAGGTCGGCACAGCGTAGGTCGGAGTCCCTATGATAACATTAATCCCTGCTTTTTCCATTGCATCCATCACACGGATCACATGAGAAAAATCAAAAACTCCTTCCTGAGGCTCGCAGGTACTCCATGTGGATTCTGCGATCCGCACCGTATTAATCCCGGCTTTTTGCATCATGGAAACATCCTTCGCAAGACGTTCATATGGCATGTATTCATCGTAGTAGGCTGCTCCGTAGAGTAATTCTTTCATAAACGCTACACTCCTTCTTCTGTTTTCCTTCATGCTTTTTATCTATATTTTATCATAGTTAATTGGTATTTGATATTCTTTTATTTCGAACGTATAATGCATTTTTACTTTTGCATATATCTCTTGATTTATTCCCTCATACAGCTTTTTGCATTTTATGTATTATCCTGGTATCGCCATACAGTGAAGATGGCAAAGGCGAAGATATTTCCCTATGAATTATATAAAAGAGGAGGCTGGCTGAATCCGCAGATCGTAGACTGGTTCGGTGATTATGCACGTCTTATCGCAGAGCGTTTCAGTGACAGAGTAAAAAATTTTTTCACTTGTCCAAAGGGATGCCCGGTAGTTCGGATCGTAAGAAATAATGCTTCCTTTATTCTTCACTCGTTTTACTGCATAAAACGTAATTTCCTGCTTTACCAATAAACGCAGTATGCGCTCCCAGCCTGCTGGCTGCCACTGCAACATTCGCCGGTGCACCGCCATTGATCGCGCATACTATTGCAGCAAGATAAACAGGAGATAATTCAGCTACTCCCGGCATTGCAGCCATGATTCCTGCAGCCATTGTCATTGCTACGACAGCAGCTCCTACCGATGCACGAATCAGTGCCGCGATCAGAAGTCTTGTTGGCTCTGCTGCAAATACCGCTTCTGTCATCTTTCTTTTCCTCCGCGTTTTTATCTAATATCCAATTTGTCTTAATGCACATATTTGTGGATGGTTGCTTTAACAGCCCCCGGCCCTGCAATCATTTCACGGAACATATGCTCAATTTTTTCTCCTACGCCGTCTTTGTACAAATCTGTAAAGAACAGACGCTCATTGGAAAGAATTGGTTTCAGCTGGTCCTTAAAGGTTTCCGGCTTTCCGACTACAATGTCTTTGAACTGTTCCTGAAGTTCTTCATTCATCGGGTCCGGTGCAAGTTCAAATTTGTTTCCTTCATCATCAACACCAAGCATATATCTGAGCCATCCTGCGATTCCCAACGGAATTGCAGTCAGTCCGGAAGCATCTCCAAATTTTGCAACATACGCTTTTACAGTTTCTCCAAAGCGAATTCCTACCATCTGAGATACATCAACTGCCAGACGAAGGTTGGTATCTCCAAGGTATTCATTCGTTCAGACAGATTTACAGTATTTCTGTCTGCCATGTATACGCCAAAACCTTTTTCCAGTGCCGGACGTCCGTTCGGGAAACTGTCTTCAATTACGAGGTACTGTGGTTTCTCTGCATTTACAAATGGTGCAATGTAGGTTTTCTTTCCAGCGATGGCTGGCTGTATATCTTCCACACCCAGTTTTTCCAGATCTGCTGCAATCTTATTTTGCTTTTTTTGTATACTATTACTAACTTCTCCCGCTCTCACACGAAAATAATCTCCTATAAAACGAAAAAAGAGCACTGCAAGGTCATCGAATAGATTTCTTCGCAATGCTCTTCCGCATTTTTTGTATAAAATTTTATCATTATTTACTGTTTCCTGAAGTTATTTACCAGAGTGTTCCTGAAGAAGCTGCTCGATCTTGGAAACAAACAGGTCATTGGCATCATTCGGCGCTTTGATCTCCACTAACTCATTGCTCTATATATTTTGTGATGACAGATATTAAAATGCTCATATCAATCGGCTTTGCCACATGATCATCCATTCCAGCCTTCAAAGCAGCCTGTACATCCTCTGCAAATGCATTTGCTGTCATTGCAATAATAGGGATTTCCTTTCCGTCCGGACGATCCGGCAGATTTCTTATAGCTTTTGTCGTTTCATACCCATTCATTTCCGGCATCATGATGTCCATCAAAATCAGATCAAAAGTCCCCGGAACTGTATTGCAAAACTGTGTCAGGGCAGATTTACCATCAGTGGTTCTGGTTACAATCATCCCTTTTTCTTCCAACAAAGCTATTGCTATTTCTGCGTTTAAATCATTGTCCTCTGCCAAAAGAACATGTAAACCATGTAAATCAATATCTTTCCTTAACTTTTCTTTCTCTTCAGTTAGTACATGTTCTGCTATAAGCAGCGGGATTTCTACAGTAAATGCTGAGCCAACGCCCTGTCTGCTGCTGACTTCAATTTTCCCACCCATAAGATCTACATACCGTTTGGCAATCGCCATTCCCAGTCCGGTTCCCTTATAACTGGTTCTTGCCCCATTATTTTCCTGACTGAACTCATCAAATATTCTGGTCTGGAACTCCTCACTCATACCAATTCCGGTATCTGATATATGATAGCGTACGATTAAATGATGCTCATCCTTGCCCGGACAGTTTTCTGCTACAAATGAAATGGTACCTCCGTCTTTTGTAAATTTGACTGCATTGCTGATAATGTTGAGCAATACTTCCCTGATTCTGAGTTCATCTGCCATCACATAAGGAGTTTTTAGTTCTTCTCTCGAAACACAAAAATTAAGGTCACGATTTTCCATATATCCCCTTGCAATCGACGAAACAGTATTTATTATATCCCTGAGATCTACCGGTACCGGTTTATATTCCAGTTTACCGCTTTCAATGCGGCTGATATCCAGCACATCGTTAATGAGTGTCATCAGATATTCTGAACTCTGCCTGATCTTTTTCAGACAATCCTCCACTTCTTTGTCCGGTTTCCTCTTCATGGCAATATCTGTAAATCCAACAATTGCATTCATTGGTGTCCTGATATCATGGGACATATGGTTCAGGAAAGTTGTTTTTGCAATATTCGCCGCATTTGCATCCTGTGCTTCTTTCAATGCTTCCATCTGTTTTTTCCTGCTTACGGAAAGGGAATAAACCAGAAGAAGTAATACAAAAATAATCACAAATGAAACTCCGATAACGAAACCGGCATACTCTGTAAGTACATCCTGCAAGGTCATTTTCTTTTCTGAAACAGAATTCTGTGCAAGGACAACGCCATTTAAAATATTGGAGGACTGATCGATTGCTTTATTGATAATGGTAGCTGCTCTTCTGTTTTCTCTCGTCGTAAACATCGCTAATTCCTGCCGTTTTGCCATTTCTGCAAATGACAGGCTTTTGGTCAGTGGACTTTCATTAAGAAGATTAATCTTCGAAGATGGAATAACAGTTGCTCCTACTTTTCCATTTGCTACTGCCTCCAGGCATTCTTCCTGTGTGCCATATTGTTTAATCTCTGCATCTGGAAAAAGAAGGGACACCATCAATTCAGAATACAATGATGTCTCTGTCACTGCAATCGTAGAGAGGCAGCTGCTATATTCTTTTCCTTTGTAAATAACAACTGGCGTAATATCAAAGATTGCATCTGTCAACACCACCTGAAACTGTTCCTGTATATAAAAATCCTGAATGATAGGACCGGCAATATCTATTTCACCAGATTGCAATGCCTCATTCATCTGTACTCCCGTGGAACAGGGAACCACCTTGATCGTAATTTCATATTTTTCCTGAACCGTATCCAGAACGGTTCCAAGGATTCCTGTCAGTTTCCCATTTTCTTCACCGCAGAAAGGAAGATTATCCTTTAGATATCCCACACGGATTGTATTTTCATGTGCATCCAGCCATTGTTTTTCTTCCTTGTTGAGTGCATAATTTATGACCGCTTTTCCTTCATAACGGGCATACAGCTTGCTGCTGTAGTCCGTTTCTGTATTGTTGATTTCTTCCAGGGTAGCATTTAATTCCTTTAACAGATCCGGTCTGGATTTTGATACACCGAAATAGCAGTCACCTGCACCGATATTAGCAATGGCAATAAAATCGCTGTTGACAGACAGTGCCGGGATCACAAGTGCATCCAGTTCATCTGCATCCAGTTTTTCTATCATTTCATCATAGCCTTTACAGACAACAACCTCTGCATGGATCTGATTGCTGTCCAGCCATTTTTCCAAAAGATCTTTCTGATAACTTCCATCTGCAACACCGATACGACAGCCATTCATCTGCTTCAGATCACCATCCGTAAGATCCGTATGATCTTCCCGGGTATAGATCCAATATTTTTCTGTCCCCTCAGCGTAGGTTGAAAAATCGATAGATTCCGCTCTTTCTGGTGTATAACTGACACTTCCAAGTATGTCTATTTTTCCATCTGCCAGCATATCCAGACACTCTTTAAATGAACCATAGACATATTCATACTTCCAGCCGGTTATATAAGAAATTTTCTGAAGATATTCATAGCCTGCTCCCTGCTTGTGTTCCCCATAACTTCCTTCCTGAAAATTGGAATATGGAAAATAGCCAACTCTCACGGTTTTATTTTCTTCCTCTATTACCTGAGTTGTTTTCCCGTCACTTTTCATTTCCGACGCATAAACAAAAACCGGTACAAAAAGCAACATGATAAATGCAAAAATGCTCAAATAGAATCTTTTTTTCTTACTTTTTTTCTTATCTGCTTTTCTATCTTTCTGTTCATTCAGTCCCTTTGTTTCCCTCATAATCATAAAATCTGTAAGCATCTCTTTTTGTACTTTGTCTGATATGATTAACTGTTTCATATTCCTCTATATTGCATAAAAAATATTATAACAAAATAGCATGCAATTGTCATCATTACTCAAGCTTTATGTCTATTATTTAATGGATATTTTTGTTTTTTACTCATATACAGAATCAAAAAACAGGTGCCTGCCTCTGGTTCTCACCAAAGACAGACACCTGTCATTTTATTTCAGACTATATATACTTTTTTTAGATCTCAGCCAGTTTCAGCAGATCCGGAATCTTGGATTCCCAGCCAAGTGCCATGATATGTACACCCTGACAGTATGGCTTGCACTCTTTGATAATACGTGCAGCGATCTCAACACCTGTGATACCTGCTTTTGTCTTTTCTTTGTCTGCTTTCAGTTCTTCGATCATTTCGTCCGGAACATGAATACCGGCAACGTTATTGTTCATGAATCTTACCATTCCAACTGACTTCGGAATGATGATACCAACCTGTACCGGTTTACCGAACTGTTTTGCTTTTTCCATGAATTTGATGAATTTCTCTGGCTCAAATACAGCCTGTGTCTGGAAGTAATCTGCACCTGCAGCAACTTTTCTTTCCATTTTTGCAAGCTGTGCATCAACGGAATCACTGCATGGAGATACTACAGCACCTTTGGAGAATTTCGGCGGTTCACCAACCAGTTCGTTTCCACCAAGGTCTACACCTGACTCCAGAAGTTTTACTGTATGAAGAAGAGATACGGAATCAAGGTCGAACACCGGTTTTGCCTGCGGATGGTCACCCATCTTTGTATGGTCACCTGTCAGGCAGAGAATGTTCTCAATACCAAACATTGCAGCACTTAAAAGATCAGATTCCAGAGCAATACGGTTTCTGTCACGGCATGCAAGCTGGAAGATCGGATCCATTCCTGCATCTTTAAGAACTTTACACATTGCAAGAGAGCCAAGACGCATAACAGAAGACTGGTTATCTGTTACGTTAACTGCATGGACATCTTTGAGATATGTTTTGGCTTCCTCTACCAGTTCATCTACATGAATTCCTTTCGGCGGTCCTACTTCTGCTGAAACTACAAATTCACCACGGTCGAATAATTCTTTCATTTTCATTGTACATTGCTCCAATCATTATAATATTATAATTTATCAGGCTTCGTAACTAAATAGTTACCAGACATTTTAATTATTTTACTTCATCATCTGTCGCAAAATTATGAATCTGTGTCGGGCATTTCAGTGCGTCAAGGCGTCCGATTTCTTTCAGGCGTCTGTAGATGCGTTCCCATCCACATTCCATCTCACTGTCTACTTCACATTTTCCATTCTTGGAACCACCGCACTGGCCGTTAACAAGGCTCTTTGAACATGCTGTGATCGGACAGATTCCACCTGTCAGGTTCAGATAACATTCGCCACACTGGTCACATTTGTACTCTAATGGTGTCACACCCTGGAAACCTGGTACCGGGTATGTATCACAGGCTGCGCAGACCATCTTGTCATCCAGATATTCGGCAACTGTCTGTACACCAACACCACAGGAGAATACCAGAACCAGATCTGCTTCCTGGATCTTACTCATATGTTTCTTAAGGCGAAGTTCCAGATTTTCCGGATTACAAATGTAATCCGTTGTCATGATTCCTGTTACCGTTCCCTCAGCAGCAAGCTCTTTCTGAAGTTCAACAGCTTCTTTTTCCGGAAAACGAACTTCTTTACATCCGTGGCAGTTAATGATAAAAACTTTCTTTCCAGCTGTCAGTGATGTGATGGTTTCTTTTGCTTTTAACTGAGTAATCAACATATCACTTCATCCCCCTTACTGCATTTTTTCCGGCTTTGATACTGTTAATGATCGGAATCTTGGAAGAACAGATATACTGGCAGCATCTACACTCAACACAATCCATAACGTTCATGTCTTTCATGCCCTGCCAGTTCTCTTCTTTTGCATATTTCACGAAATACAGCGGAGAGAGTTCCATCGGACAGACATCTACGCAACGTCCACATTTGATACATGGCTGCTCTTTTGTCTCATCTGTATCAATAGCGATGATACCGTTGGAGCCCTTCATCATAGGAACATCCAGCGTGTTCAGAGGGAATCCCATCATTGGTCCGCCCATCTTAACCAGTACATCATCATCTGTAAATCCACCGCAATAATCGATCAGATCTTTTACACTTGTACCAATCTTGATGATAAAGTTGCCAGGATTCTTGATCTTTTCACCTGTTATTGTTGTAACACGCTCGATCAAAGGCATGCCTTTCTGGATTGCATCGGAAATTGCCTTTACCGTACTGATATTATCTACGATAACTCCAACATCAGCCGGGAGACCGCCACTTGGAACCTTTCTGCCCATGACACGTTTAATGAGAGTTTTTTCAGCACCCTGTGGATATTTGGTCCGTGCAACAAAGACTTCCATATTTCCAATATCAGCAACTTTTTCTTTCATTAATTCGATAGCATCTGGTTTATTATCTTCGATAACGATGATACCCTTCTCGGCACCTGTCGTCTTGAGGATTGCTTTCAGACCAAAAATGATATCATCTGCGAACTCAAGAAGAACCTTGTGGTCTGCTGTTAAATATGGTTCACATTCGCATCCATTGAGAAGAATCGTATCAACTGGTTTGGCTGGTTTCAGTTTGACACAGGTTGGGAAACCTGCACCACCCATACCAACGATTCCTGCTTCTTTTACAATGTCAATGATTTCATCTGGGGTCAGTTCATCTAATGATTTATGTGGCTGTACGGATTCATGCAGAGTATTTTTTCCATCCGATTCAATAACAACAGCCATTACTTCACTGCCTCTTGTACCATGCATACGAGGTTCAACGGCAACTACAGTTCCGCTTACACTGGAGTGTACCGGAGCACTGATGAATCCGGCAGCTTCACCAATCTTCTGACCAACTTTTACGGTATCGCCAACCTGAACGATCGGGTTAGCCGGAGCTCCCAGATGCTGTGACATGGAAATTACAACAGTCTTCGGATCCGGGAATTTCTTCAGATCAACATGTTCACTGAATTCCTTGTGTTCTGATGGATGAACACCGCCGTAATATCCGTTCAGTCTGTCTTCTCTGATAGATTTCACATAGTCATTGATGACCTTGAAATTAACTTTGGAGAAATCACGAACCTGTACCGGCTGATTGAGAAATTCTTCCAGACGTCCCTGTTTTGCCAGTCTCTGATAGATTTTTTCCCATGCACAATCCTTGTTCGGATCCACTTCGCATTTTCCGTTCTTTGCTCCACCGCACTGTCCATTTACAAGACTTTTTGAACAGTCAACGATAGGACAGACGCCTCCGGTAATGTTCAGATAGCACTGTGCACAAGCATCACAGCTCTTCTTTGTAAGTGCCATACCATGATGGCCTCTGTAGTTAAGGGTATTGCTTGCGGCAATGACCGGTTTGCCAGCCAGATCCGCAACAGTCTGAATACCAAGACCACAGGAAATTACTACTACATTCTCTGTACCTTCTGGAATCAGATCCTGTAATTTTCTTTCTGTGTGCATTTTATTGCATAAGAAATCAAACTTTGCACTGCCCGTGACGTTTTTTCCCTGCTCCGCAGCAAATTTCAGGAACTCTCCGCAATCTGGTTCGTCAACAGTTTCAAACTCTTTGAAACACTTGTTGCAGGCAATCACAAACAGGTTGTCCCTGCCGTTCAGCACTGATGTAAGTTCATCACTGCTTTTCAGCTTGTACTTAGTATAGTTTTCCAATTGCTCACCTTCCTTATGAAATATTTGAACCTGTATACTTATCGCCTTTTATCCTTCTTTTCCTCCTCTGCACTGTTAAGAAAAAAACAATAAAAATCTGATAATCTGGTTCTATAATTACTGTCTATATAAATGTAGCACAAAGCACTCATTTTATCCAGATATTATTGTATATTTTTATCAAAAAGGTTGGCTTTTTTTATAAATATTAATTTCTACAGGCCCCAAAATCTTGTTATTTTCTAAACATTATCGTTATTTTTTTACCAGAAGTGCAAACTGCTTGTTACTGTTTTTTCTTGTTCTTATACTATTGGATTTGTGTTATACTTTATTATATTTATTGATAAGATGTGGGAGGGAATCGTGACTATGCAAAATCCAGTTTCTGATGAAAGATATTCTGTAGCGGATGAAGCTATTCTGGGTGCTTTTTTTAAACTTGTAAAGAAAAAAACTACTGACCAGATCACTGTATCCGATATCATAAAAACAGCCGGTATCGCGAGAAGCACTTTTTATAATCATTATCAGGACATCCCCTCTCTTGTATCTGCTGTTGAAGAAAAGACGATCCATGATGTTTTCTCCATAATGGAAAAATTTCATCCTGAAAATGACCGGGATATCTGTCAGTCCTATTTTCTGACACTTTGCCACTATACAATGGAAAATCCTTTCCTTTCCAGTCTTCTGAGCACCCCCCATGGGAATGATCTCTTTGAAAAAATGCTGACTATGCTTCATCACTATGTCACCGCTACTACCTCCAGTGCCAGACCCGGCAGGCATACAAAAGAGGAAATATCTTACGTGATCACCTGTGCGATCGGCAGTACGATCGGTGTCCTTCACAAATGGACAAGGGATAATTTTGATCTTGCACCAGAAGCCATTGCAGGGATTCTGACGCAGATTTTCCTGTCTGGCATGCTGCCTCTTTTATCCTGAACGCCCTGCATATAAACAGACATAATAAAAACCCGTCTGAGAAATTCACTCAAACGGGTTTTTATTATGCCTGTGGCTCGTCGATCAGGACATCCTGTCTCCTGATTTTCTTTGTCGTGCTGCGTATAAACGGATTTTTCCGGATCACCAGGCCTGTAATACGACGATAGGTCGGCTGATTTTTATTGTATTCATCCAGAAATTCCTGAAGCTGTGAACGAATCATCTCCGTATCCAGTGCCTTTGCCTCCACAACTGCCTGTTCCGGATAAATTCGGGCTGTAAGACCATTGTCCTCACCTGTTACAATAACCTCACCCACAAGCGGATTCAATGCAAGCTTGTTCTCGATTTCCTCAGGAGATATATTTTCTCCATTGGAGAGAATGATCAGATTTTTTACACGGCCATTAATAAAGAGGTATCCATCTTCATCCATATAACCCTTGTCGCCAGTATGCAGCCAGCCATCTTTCAGTGTTTCAGCTGTCTCGTCCGGCATCTGATAATACCCTTTCATAACACTTGTGCCTTTTACCAGAATCTCACCGTTTTCAAATCTTATCTCCACATTCTCAAGTGGTCTTCCAATAGAACCCGGCTTATGATTTTCCGGTGTATTATTACTGATAACAGGAGAACATTCTGACATACCATATCCTTCCAGAATCTGAACACCATACTCTGCAAAACGGTCAATATAGTACG
>OLQK01001344.1_pt1 | contig 16852 bp, 16 predicted proteins | sample 1672501 | NCBI WGS metagenome assembly OLQK01 (sample SAMEA3136693, study PRJEB25190) | human gut metagenome | biome: human gut; feature: human-associated habitat; material: faeces | place: Austria | collected 2013 | reverse complement strand
TGGGAGAAAAAGCCCTGTTGCGCTTTCTCTCTGACCGTCCGAACATCAAGACCGTTTATCTCTGCCTTGACAGCGACGAAGCCGGAAACGACGCTTGCAGCCGCCTTGTGAAGCTCATGCCGGAGGGCTGCGCCGTCCACCGGCTTATCCCTCTTTTCAAGGATTGGAACGAGGTGTTGCAGCACCGGGCGGAAATCACAGACGGAAAGTTTTTGCGGGAAGCAGTCTACGGCTTGAAAGAGCCACCGCAGGAGGAAACCGTTGAGATTATCCGCATGAGCGAGGTTGACACACAGACCGTCGAATGGCTATGGAAACCGTATATCCCCTTTGGGAAAGTAACCATAGTACAGGGCAACCCCGGCGAGGGCAAGACCACCTTTGCGCTGCGCCTTGCCGCCGCCTGCACCACCGGGGGAACGCTGCCGGGAATGAAATCCTTGCCGCCATTCCAAGTGATTTACCAGACCGCCGAGGACGGGCTGGGCGATACCGTCAAGCCCCGCTTGATAGAAGCCGCCGCAGACCTTGACCGGGTGCTTGTGATTGATGAAGCCAAGCGGGAGCTTACCCTGTCCGATGAGCGCATAGAAAAGGCAATCACGCAGAACGGGGCGCGGCTGATTATCCTTGACCCCATACAGGCGTACATGGGCGAAAAGACCGACATGAACCGGGCAAACGAAGTGCGCCCCATGTTCCGCCGCCTTGCCGATGTTGCCGAGCGTACCGGGTGCGCCGTTATCCTTATCGGACATCTCAACAAAGCTGCCGGAGGGCAGAGCGCATACCGGGGCTTAGGGTCTATCGACTTCCGCGCCGCAGCAAGGAGCGTCCTGCTGATCGGGCGCGTGAAGCGAGAACCGAATGTGCGCGTTATCGTCCATGACAAATCTTCCCTTGCGCCGGAGGGCAAGCCCGTTGCCTTTTGCCTTGACCCGGAAACGGGCTTTTCGTGGATAGGCGAATACGACATCACCGCCGACGAGCTGCTGTCTGGTGCGGGCGGGAACACCGCCACCAAGACCGAGCAAGCCGAAAGGCTGATACTTGACCTGCTTGCAGACGGGAAAGAGCTTGCCAGCGAGGACATTGTAAAAGCCGCAGTCGAAGCCGGAATATCCGAGAGGACGGTACAGAACGCCAAGCGCAACATGGGCGGCATTTTAGGCGCAAGGCGTGTCGGCGGTCAATGGTACAACTTCATCAAGAAGAAGCAGCCACCCGAACCCGCAAGCTGAAAGTGCAAAACGCAGACCCTTTGCACTTTGCACTTTCGCACTTTCACGATAATTTGCGTCAATAACTCAAAAAAGCACTTGACAAAACGCTTCATGGGGAAATGCAAAGGATATAGAGCCTTATGTCGATCCGGTCTTTGAGAACAATGTCATACTGACAGAAACGGAAAGGCTGATGATGTCGGGCAGACCAAAGCAGCCGAAGTATGCAAGAAATAAAAACATTCTTGTTATCGGCGGTTCCGGTTCCGGCAAGACTCGCTTTTTTGTGAAACCCAACCTGATGCAGATGCACAGCTCCTACGTTGTCACTGATCCGAAAGGAACGGTGCTTGTGGAGTGTGGGAAAATGCTGTTAAAGAACGGGTACAAAGTAAAAGTTCTGAACATCATTAACTTTAAAAAATCAATGCACTACAATCCTTTCGCTTATATCCGGAGTGAAAGCTGAACGGATTGAAAGAACTGCTGAAATGAAAGGAGTTGCCTATGACAGAAAACAAACAGAACAAAAATGACCGCACCGACCGCCGCCCCGTGTGATATAATTCCTTTACGGAATAGCGGGGCTGGCTGTCGGAAATGGAGGAAACCATGATCAGACAGACAACCCAAAACCTTATTACCGCCCTTTATCCGAGATTATCCCATGAAGATGAATTGCAGGGCGAGAGTAATTCCATCTCTAACCAAAAGCGTATTTTGGAAAGCTACGCAAAATAGAATGGTTTTACCAATCTCCAATGGTACACGGACGATGGATACTCCGGTGCGAACTTCCAAAGACCCGGTTTTCAAGCCATGCTTGCGGACATTGAAGCCGGGAAAGTCGGAACGGTCATTGTCAAGGATATGTCGAGATTGGGGCGAAACTATCTCCAAGTGGGAATGTATACGGATATGATTTTCCCGCAAAGGGGTGTTCGCTTTATCGCTATCAACGATGGAGTGGACAGCGCATAGGGCGACAATGATTTTGCCCCTCTGCGTAATATCTTCAACGAATGGATGGTGAGAGATACGAGCAAGAAAATCAAGGCAGTTTTCCGCAGCAAAGGCATGAGTGGCAAGCCTATCACAAGTCAGCCGGTCTATGGCTATCTCAAAGGCGAGGATGGACGCTTTATCGTGGACGAAGAAGCCGCCCCAGTGGTCAAGCAGATTTTCAGCTTGTGCCTTGCCGGGAACGGTCCAACCAAAATTGCCCGTGTGTTGACCGAGCAGCAAATCCCCACACCGGGTACATTGGAATACCGCAGAACGGGCAGCACCCGTCGTTATTACCCCGATTATCCCTATAAGTGGGCGACTAACACAATCGTCCATATCCTTGAATGCAAGGAATATCTGGGGCATACGGTAAACTTCAAGACCGAGAAAGTGTCCTACAAGGTCAAATCAAGCGTGGAAAATCCCGAAGAAAAACAGGTCATTTTCGAGAATACCCATGAGCTTATCATTGACCTTGCCACATGGGAGCGTGTGCAGGAATTACGCAAGCAGCGCAAGCGTCCGAACCGCTATGATGAAGTCGGTCTGTTCTCCGGCTTGCTGTTCTGCGCCGATTGCGGGAGCGTCCTCTATCAGCAGAGATATGAGAACAAAACCCGAAAACAGGATTGCTACATTTGCGGCAACTACAAGAAGCGTACCCACGATTGCACTGCACACTTTATCCGCACCGACCTTTTGACAGCGGGTGTGACTGCCAATCTGCAAAAAGTGACAAGTTATGCAGCCAAGCACGAAAAGCAGTTTATGAAGCTGCTGATCGAGCAGAACGAGGACGGTGGCAAACGCCGCAACGCTGCCAAGCGAAAGGAACTGGACGCAGCCGAAAAGCGAATTGCGGAACTGTCTGCTATCTTCAAGCGGCTTTATGAGGACAGCGTGACCGGGCGTATTTCTGATGAACGCTTTGCAGAACTTTCCGCAGACTATGAAGCCGAGCAGAAACAGGTCAAGAGCCGTGCCGCCGAACTGCAAGCGGAACTTGCAAAGGCACAGGAAGCCACGGTCAATGCGGAAAAGTTTATGAAAGTTGTCCGCAAGTACACCAGCTTTGAGGAATTGACCCACACCCTGCTGCGGGAGTTTATTGAAAAAATCGTTGTCCATGAGTGCAGCTATGACGAGAACGGCACACGCAGACAGGACATTGATATTTATTACAGCTTTGTCGGCAAGGTAGAACTTCCCGACGAATAATGCCCGACCTATCCGACACCTTGCGCAAGTGCCGGATAGGAACGGCAAAAAATTTTACACTTCTATTGCTTCTTTACCACACACAAGCAAAGTCACAGGGTATCAAGCACTTAATGTCTTCTATGTGAAAAGATTTTAATGAAAAACTGCACATCCTACGCATTTAACATGACAATTTCATGAAAAGCGAAAGGAAATCATTATGAAAATCGAATACACAAAAGTGGGAGACTATTATTTACCGAATCTTTACTATCCGGAGGAAACCAGACCGATTGGATTCTGGGGAATACTTCGGAAGAAATATCTGAAAGAACATAAATCTGGAACTTATACATATCTTCTTCTGACCACCAGACTGGACAGCTATCTGGCAGATATGAATGAACAGGCACAGGAACGCTTTGAGCTGATTGAAGCTCAAATGCGAAGTGCGGAGGGAGTTACCGAGGAACTGAAGAGACAGAATCCTATGGAATGGGTACGCTACTGCAACAATATCCGCAACCGGGCTGCTGAAATCATCAAGCAGGAACTGATTTATATATAAGGGGGATTCCGGATATGAGAAGAGAATTGATTGAATGTTATTATGAAGAATACCAGCAGGAACTGGAAAGATTTCTTGAATCGGATCCAGAGATGCTTTCTCTGGAAGCAGAAATTCATCATTACATAGATATACTGGAGCCAGTCCTCAGAGATGCTGGACAGGAGATGTGGCAGGCATTGGACAGAATTATTTCAGCGAAAAATGCTATGGAAGGGATTGTGGCAAAAGAAATGTATATTCGGGGATTTCTGGATTATGAAAGACTGGTGTGTGAAAATGATAGTTACATTTGAAAATAGAAATATGGAAGAATAAATGATAAGACCTCCTGTGTGGAAATAGATAACTCACAGGAGGCACTATAGTATACGGTATTATCAATAGATTATTCTGCAAATCCCTGCTGTTCCATTTCGTTTTCGACTTTAGATTTAATTCCTTGGTTGGTGGAGGCGAACAGGTGACGGAATATGAAGCGGTAGAACGGACCAACAACCAAAATCTGCAGTGGGTAAGCCATAATGAAATTTAGACAAATGGTCTGGAGCCAGATAAAAATTAGGTTTGAAGTGATTCCTGATGATTCGATGGTTCCAAGCAGGCTCATGAGTGGCACCATTGTGCAGACTGTGAAGGTCTGGATGCAGAGGATGATAAAGATTGATCGGTCAGTTGGTTTTGCTATGCGGAATGCAAAGTATTTGGATGTTTTGCTGGCGATGAAGAATGCACAGAGAAGCCCGATGAACCATTCCAATGGGAAAGAATGCAGTGCGTGTTTGAAGGTAGCAGCCTGAAGTCCGCCGGTGTGGATGGCGACATTATAAACACCCATGATAAAAATCATACAACCGGATGTGATAAGAGTAAAAATGAATTCCTGAAATTTTGTTTTTGGCATAGTAAGCCCTCCCTATAAAAAATTCATATAAACACAAAAATGTCGCCTATCCGTCTGACAATGGATAAGCGACATTTTATGTCATATTTATTTTATCAGGTATTGAAGTTCGATGTCATAGGAATTTTGCACAAAATATAAAAGAAAAGTAAAAAATCATCTGACATTCTTCAAGTTCCCACGTGTGATTAGTAGGAAAAATAAATTTTTCTGCGAAAGCACCGTCCAAACACCATCTGAAACTTGCTATTAGTGAGGGAATATTTCATTTATGCAAAAAAACTTGCAAAAGGGGGTTGGTAAATACCGTTTCTCAGGCTTTATAGGTAGAGGAACAATTATTTTAAAAATTTTTTACCTAAGTATGTCCTCTTTTGCCTGCCCCAGTACAGAGTAAGTGAAGGGACTAACAAAAGTAAAAGAAAAAATGATAAAAATGCAAAAAAATATCACGAATTTTTTGCATCATGCCAAGTCATTTGACTTTAGTAATCAGAGGACGTTTTGGAATGTTCCTTCGCTGAACCTTGACAACCGATAAGTGCACCCTGGAAGTCTACCAGGAGTTCTGCCATGACCTTTCTTTTTCAGAGAGTGAGCGGAATCATAATGACACTCCCGATGATGGGCGGCTGACCAAAGCCTTATGGTCAGTGACCTGCTGATGCAGGCAGAGGCAGTCTGAGACGACTGCAGATGACAGGGAAACGCACGCTAGACCGCCGGACGAATGAAACTGATAACAATGTTTACAGGGCGAAATGCCTGGAAAGGATGGATTCATGGAAGCACCAGATGGTGAGATTTCATTTGATTAATTCAGAGTAAATGGTTGGAGAGGCTGCCCTTTGCCGGGGCATCCTTTTTTCCATTTTACAGAAGATATCAAAAATCACAGGTATTCAACCTAACGAAATCGTGATATAATCAAAATATGTTTATACGAAAAGATGGAGGTAGCTTATGGGCGTAAGTTATAACAGGTTATGGAAAATGCTCATAAATAAAAATATGAAGCGGATAGAGATGCAGTACCTCACCGGGATCAGTGGAAACATTCTTGCCAGGATGGGAAAAAACCAGTATGTATCAATGGAGACGATTGAGAAGATTTGCAAGAAACTGGACTGCACCGTTGATGAGATGATGGAATTTACAGATGATGAGTAACAGGAGCAGACATGTCAAATTATTAAACCTGGCAGAATGCTTCAGAAGTCAAAAAGAATTTGAAAAAAGATAACACGTCGGATACGGCATAAATCTCTTAGTAACGCTAAGAGCGCACTTCGATACAGACAATTTCATCTGCCTGTATCGTGCAACCTGCGGTGCTGCTCCCGGTTTTGAGAAATCTCAATCCGGGAAATACAGCGAAATCAAAGATTTCGTACAAGGGGAGTTTCCCCTTGCGGCACAGGTGCCTATCCCAATAAAGTTTATGACTGAATATTTCAGATACAGACATATAAAGTTATAAATTTGGAGGATTCATTATGAGTGAGAAAACAGAGATTACTTTCATGCAAACAAGACTAATCCGGCTTGCTTCAGAAGAGTGGCATTTACCTGTTGAACAGATTATCCACTTGTTTAAAGAAGCTGATGTTCTTGGATATATAGAAAAATGCTATGGGATTTTTCATTGTGAAGGTGATGAAGCTGTGCTTGAAGACATTACAGAATTTCTGGAAGGAAAGGGGATAAAGATTAGTGCTTGAGTTAAAAGATGGATTTGTTCTCTATCATGGAAGTTATTGTGAAGTAAAAGAGCCAGATCTTGCCAAATGTGCAAAGAGAAAAGATTTTGGGCAGGGATTTTATTTAACCACATCCAAGGAGCTGGCAGAAAGTTTTCTGAGAACCTCAATAGCCAAAGCAATCGCAACCGGAACAATTGAAGAGGGACAGAAGTTTGGATATATTTCAACTTTTGAATTCAAACTTTCAGAAAATCTTGAAACGCATATTTTTGAAAATGCAGATGTAGACTGGTTACATTGCATTGCCGCTCATCGAAAGAAAAAAATGTTCATCGAAGTTGAACGTGAAATGGCAAGGTATGATATCATTGCAGGAAAGATTGCGGATGATGCAACAAACGCTACCCTTACTGCTTACCTTGCCGGGGTTTTCGGGACAGCAGGCGATAAGGAAGCAGACGATTTCTGCATCAGACAGTTGCTGCCCAATAAACTAAAAGATCAATATTGCTTCAAAACAGAAGCCGCTATTAGGTGTCTGAAATTTGTGAAAGGTGAGAAGATATGGCTGAAGTAACAATTCCAAAGGAAAAAATGAATTATACAATAGACCTTCTTATCACTATGGTGACAGATGAGATTGCAGAAGAAACGGGCAAGGACAGAAAAGAGATATTGACAGATTTTCTATGTTCAAAGACAGGAAAAGCACTGTATGATGAGAAGACAAAGTTGTGGTGCACTGGCCCGGCATATATAGCTGAACTGTATATGGAAGAATTAAAGAAATCCTGATATGGGATGTGAGTTTAAATTTATACGACAATATGGTGATAAAAAACTTCTATTTCGAGGAAGTAACAAATAAACCTATATTATTCACGGCATAGCCGTGAATAATATAGGTTTATTTATAAATTTTTATGTTACAGAAAATTACTGTGTTATGCTAACGGCAGAGAAATCTGAAAAGTAGAACCACCGCCCGGGGTATCCAGTACAGAGATTGTTCCTTTATGAAGTGAAATGATCTCATACGCAATACACAGTCCCAGACCAAAATGCTGCCTGTTATTTCTGGCAGAATCTGCCTGGTAAAAACGCCGGAAAACAGAAGTCTTGGCAAAATCCGGAATACCGGGTCCGTTGTCTTTGACGCGGATAAGAAAGTGCGTTTCGGTCTGTGAAAGGGAAAGAATAATTTTCCCGTTTTCGGGGACATAACTGATGGCATTGTCAAGAAGGATTCCAAGCACCTGACTGATCCTTTCCGGGTCACAGGGACAGGAAGGGATTTCCTCTTCCGGAAGTTCAATGAAAAATTTCATATGGTGGTCCTGCATCAGGGGTTCATACTTTTCGTAGGTATCCAGAAGTAAAGTATCCAGTTCACAGAAAACCGGATGCATTTTCCAGGAATGGTTATCTGCATTTGACAGAGAGAGCATATCATTTATCAGGAGGGACATTCGCGTCCCTTCTTTTTCTATGACTGAAAGAAAATGTTCCTGTTCTTTCGGATCTGCCTTTTTCATGGCAGAGATTCCGGACAGGATTACTGCCAGAGGGGAGCGAAGCTCATGGGAGGCAGCAGCGATAAATTCGGTCTGTTCCTGCCTGCTTTTTTCCAGGGGAGTGATCATTCTTCCGGTAAAGAACCAGGAACAGATACTCAGAGCCAGAATTGCCAGAAAAGCTGCGCCGGAGAATGCAAGTCTCTGTAACAGAATCCTGTGTTTTACAGAATCCAGGGAATACAGGATGATCATACTGACGGTTCCGTGGCTCTTGGGGATCAGAGCAGTGGAAACATAGAAATCTTTCATCTGAAAAAAGATCCGTTTTGTCAGTTTACTGACCGCACCGGGATTGGAAAGATCAAGTGCATAGGAAGCAGCAGAGATTTCTTCTGCCTTCCGGAAAATCGTTTCATCCAGAGAATCCGTCTGTAGTTTTTTCAGATAAAGAGAATTTCCGTTGTCTCTGATATCCATGGAAATATCATAATTTTTTTCTGCCTGCAAAATCCAGTCACTGCTGATGATACTCTGCGTTTCCAGATGAGAGATACAGGAGATGGCGTTGTTCTGAAAGGTATTCCACGCATTCTGGCCTGTGCTGTTTTCTGCGATGAAATTACAGGCAGTTGTCATAATAAAAATGACGATGCCAATGATCAGAGCAGAGAAAAAAGTCATTTGAATATGAAGTCTGTGAAACATGAAATATTTACTCCTTTATGAGATTGTATGGTAATTGTATCATGAAAACCTGTAAATAATCTCTAAAAAAATTCCTGTAACCGAGTATAGAGACAATTTAGAGAAAACTCATGTATAATGAAAGATCAGGAGGATGAAAACAGATGAAAATTTTACTGATAGAGGATGACAGGGAACTGGCAGAGAGCATGAAATTTCAGCTCGAAAAAGAAGGCTATGAGACAGATATCTGCGATGACGGAGAAGAAGGGCTTTATTATATGAAAGAACGAAGCCATGATCTGGTGATCCTGGACCGGATGCTCCCGTCCATGGATGGCATCACTGTTTTGCAGGAAGCCAGAAAGAATCATGTTTCCACACCGGTGATCATGCTGACTGCACTGGGAGAATTACAGGATAAACTGACCGGACTGAAAGGCGGCGCAGATGACTATATGGTGAAGCCGTTTGCCTTCGAAGAACTTCTGGCAAGAATACAGTGTATGGTTCGAAGACCCGGAAGATGGGAGGACACGGCAGTATTATCGCTCGGAGATCTTATTTTTGATCCCGAAAGCGGCAGACTGGAAGGAAACGGAAAGGAATGTACCCTTTCCAAACGGGAAGGAGCACTTCTGGAGCTGATGCTTCGAAACGCCGGTCAGACACTTCCGAGAGAGGTGATCCTCAACCGTGTCTGGGGAGCAGACAGTGAGGTGGAGGATGGAAATCTGGATAATTATATTCATTTTCTGAGGCGAAGATTAAAAAGTGTCAGAAGTACACTGAACCTGAAAACCGTCCGGGGAATTGGATATCGGCTGGAAAATTAGAGAAAGTTTAGAGATTTGCCTGTTACAATCCATTTATCCTGAGAGGGACAGAAAGAAAATAAAAACATGGAGGTATATCCTGATATGAGAAAAATAAAAAGGTGGAAACAGGGAATCGCCGTTGCCGGAGTGATCGCACTTACTGGCAGCCTGCTTGCCGGATGTGGCGGTGCAGATGGAAAAAATTCCGGAAGCAAAGGAGAAACAGGAAGCATCAATCAGGCAGGGAATGCAGATACAGCAGATCTTGTGAATGTAAATACCGACAATTCAGATGGTAAAAAAACAAAAGATGAGAGCGCAAAAGCAATGGGACGTTTTCTGGAAAATGATCTTACAGTACCTGAAAACAGCCAGTTTCTGAGAGATGTCAAAGTACTCGACTCAGGTGCATTGCGCATGGTTTATTACAGTACAGCAGATAACTGTTATTATGCAGCAGATTCTGCAGATAATGGAGAAACCTGGACGAATGGAAAAAGTCTGGAAGAACTGTTGGGGCTTAAGGAGAATCTGGGAGAATATATCAGCGTTGTTTCTGCAGCAGCGGATGGAAGTATATTTGTCGGGGCAGATCTGTCTCCTGACAGGGACAATGAAAATGCACAGACAACAGCCGACAGTGGGGAAGAGGATTCTGCGTATGACAACCTGAAAATGGAATTTTTCTATCTTTCCCCTGATGGAAATGTACAGAAAGTTGATACCGGAGATACGATTCAGTCTTCCTATACATTTCAGGCATGTTTCACAGAGAATGGGACAGTTCTTATCGTAGATCCAGGCAATGGCGTAGCAGAGATCAATCCTTCAGATGGAAGTCTGGTGAGAAGATATGAGGAAGGAATCCGTGTTGATTTTATCGGAACAGCAGGAAAAATGTTGTTTACCATTCAGGATCAGACTCTTCACGGATATGATCTGGATACTGGAAAACCACTGGACAATATCAGCGCGCTTACAGAGCAGATCCAGTCTGATGAGCAGGATGTCAACTGGACAACAACCAGCAGTTTTCCGCTTATGTTCTTAAAGGGAGATGAGGATAACAGCCTTTTTTATATTGATCATACCGGTGTTTACAGATATGTTCTGGGAGGCAGCACAGTGGAACAGATAATCGATGGTTCCTTGAATTCGCTCAGTTCACCGGATACAGGAACTGTAGCATGGGGGCAGGACAGCGATGGAAACTTCTATGTGGGCTGCAATGCAGGAGAAGATATAAAAATTTATTCTTATGTATATTCTAAAGATACCCCAACGACGCCGGATACAGAGCTGACTGTTTATTCCCTGAAAGATAATGATTTCATAAAACAGGCAGCAGTGCTTTTCCAGAAGAAATATCCGGATGTTTATGTAAATATTGAGACGGGAATGTCGGGAGATGATTCTGTTACAGATACAGATGCGCTGAAAGTTCTCAATACAGAGATCATGGCAGGAACAGGGCCGGATGTCCTGCTTCTGGATGGTATTTCAGAGGATACTTATATAGAAAAAGGAATGTTGGAGGATTTAAGCGGGGTATTAAAAGATACAGATATCCTGTCCAATATCAAGGACGCATATACAAAAGAGGACGGAAGCATTTATACCATGCCTGTCAAGTTCGGCATTCCGATGATAGAGGGAAATAAGGATATCATAGCCGGAATTACGGATCTGACAACAGAAGCTGATGCAGCGGAGTCGCAGAAAGATAGCTATGGAAAATTACAATTCTTCAGCGATTTTTCTATAGCACCATCCTATCTGATACAGGGAACCATAGATAATAGTATACCTGCATGGATGAACGAAGACGGAACTCTGAATGAAAATGCTGTGAAAGAATATCTGGAACAGGTAAACAGGATCTGGCAGACTCAGAAAAATGCGATAGAAGAAACAAAGAAAGCTTATCAGATGGGGGATGACTGGGCAGATTCAGATCATTCAGGATATATGGACATTTCAGGATCCGTAACCAGTCTGCTTGCAAAAGTTGATACAGTAGCAGCAGGAGGCCTGCTCTCACCGGAAGGTCTGGTATCTTTAGATTCTGCAAGAAAAGTAGATCCGGATCTGGATTATAAACTTCTGAACGGACAAAGCGAGAACTGTTTCTATCCAAGGAGTGCTGTCGGGGTCAGTGCAAAGGCATCCGAAAAAGAAGCGGCAGAGAAGTTTGTCAAGTTTCTGTTTGAAGAGGAATCCCAGAGAGCAAGTAATACGGAAGGGTTAGCTGTAAATAGTAAAGTTTATGAGGATATGGCTTACTGGAAAATGGGAAAATCCAGCGGAGATACCATTGGCTCGATCGGGGCTTCCTATGATACGGGAGATGGTAATATCAAGCAGATTGAGATGGACGAGATCATTCCGGAAGATGAAGCAATACAGAACATCATGGATCTGGGAAAAACACTTACTGTACCTGCAAAGAGTAATCAGATCATCCGAAATGCAGTAACGGAATCCGGTGAGAAATACCTCAATGGAGAAACGGGGCTGGATGATGCTGTGAAAGAGATCATGCAGGAAGTAAATCTGTATTTATCTGAATAAGCGGCTGTCTGCTGCTGATTACCCAACACTGCAAGGTAAGGGAGTTTAAGAGAATGAAGATTAATTTAAAAGAACACTTATCTTTAACAGAGAAACGGAACGCAAAATCAGATTTGCTGTTTAGTCGGAAACGAAATCGCAGAAGATGTGCAGCTTTCAGAAATACAGAAAAAGGTCTGGCTTTTATTCTTCCGAGTTTTGCAGGTGTCTGCATTTTCTGGCTGATCCCGTATGTGGATGTGATCCGCAGATCTTTTTGCGGGGCAGTGAATGGAGAATTTGTGGGGATAGAGAACTACAGGACGATATTTGCAAACAAAGCGTTTCGTCTGGCAGCAGGCAACACACTTCGGTTCTTCGGAGTGTGTGTGCCGCTGCTGGTGGTATTGTCTCTGATCATAGCAGTCCTGCTTGCAGGGCAAAAAAGATTTACGCAGATTCTGAAAAGTTTCTTTCTTCTGCCAATGGCAATCCCTGTAGCATCAGTGGTACTTCTGTGGAGACTGCTTTTTGACGATCAGGGCTTATTGAATCACCTGCTTCATATGTTATCTGTTCAGACGACTGACTGGATGAATACAGGTGCTTCTTTTTATGTACTGGTGATCAGTTATATATGGAGAAATCTTGGATATGATGTAGTGCTCTGGATGGCAGGATTGTCTGCCATTCCGGCGGCACTTTACGAGGCAGCAAAAGTGGACGGGGCAGGGGAGTGGAAATGTTTTACGAAGATCACACTCCCGAATCTGCTCCCGTCCCTTTTTACGATCGTGGTACTTTCTGTACTCAATGCATTTAAGGTTTTCCGTGAGGCATATCTGGTGGCCGGTGATTATCCACAGGAAAAAATGTATCTGCTTCAGCATCTGTTTAACAACTGGTACAGGGACCTGTCGCTGGATAAGATGTCGGCTGCGGCAGTGGTGACCGGACTGGTGATTTTTCTGCTGATCCTGGGATTGTGGAAAGCCTGGGGGAAAGGCGGGGCAGAATGAGAAAAGTTATGCAGATATTCCGTATCAGGAAGATAGGAAGCCTGCTCCTTGTACTCCTTGCACTGGTGGCAGTATTTCCGGTATTTTTTTCAGTTACAGGATCACTGATGGGGCAGAAGGAATTAAATGATCTTCTGGGGGCGGTACTGACAGCAGACAGTGGATCTGCTTCCGGTCAGGCAGTCAGTTATGTATTCTGGAGAGTACTTCCGCTTTATCCGACGCTGAGATCCTATGTGAAAGTCCTGCTGGATTCTCCGGAGTTTTTTGTGATGTTCTGGAATTCCGTAAAGATTACTGTCGGAGTTCTGGCAGGGCAGATCCTGGTGGGAGTACCGGCAGCGTGGGGATTTGCCAGATATCGTTTTCCGGGAAAAAATCTGCTGTTTATGATCTATGTGGCATTGATGATGATGCCCTTTCAGGTAATGATGCTCAGTAATTATTTGGTTCTGGATCAGATGAAACTTCTGGATCATCTGTGGGGGATTATTCTTCCGGCGGCCTTTTCCACGTTTCCGGTTTTTATCATGTATCGTTTCTTTGAGAGTATTCCGGAGGCACTGATGGAATCTGCGCGGCTGGACGGGGCGGGTGAGCTGCTTATTTTTATCAGAATCGGAATCCCTCTGGGTTCTGCGGGTATCATTTCGGCACTGGTTCTGGGATTTCTGGAATACTGGAATCTGATCGAACAGCCAATGGCATTTCTGAAGACCAAAAGTCTGTGGCCGCTGTCTCTGTACCTTCCACAGATCGATATCTCCCAGACAGGAAAGGCATTTGCGGTATCTGTTCTGGTTCTGATCCCGGCAGTGATCGTTTTTCTGGCAGGGCAGGATTATCTGGAACAAGGGATCATATCCACGGCAATCAAGGAATAGAGCGACAGAAACGAGAGGATTTATCTATGAAGAAAATAAAACTGATAAAAATTCTGGCAGGATTTTTTGCCCTGATGCTTTTGTTTACTTTTCTGTCCAGGGCGGCAGATTCGGTGAATGTAGCACAGGTAGAGACAAAAACAGCTCAGAATCAGGTGATCACGCATGAGGTGACCGGCACAGGTAAAGTGATGGGAACCAGAGAACGGGCAGTTTTTACCCAGGAGGGACAGAAGGTGGAGCAGGTTTATGTGCAGGAAGGACAGAATGTGAAAAAAGGGGATGCGCTGCTGAAGTTTTCTGTAAAATATCTAAAAAAAACCATAAAGGAAAAACAGGATGCCATAGATGTTCTGCAGGGGAAGATCAATGATCTGATCAGTGCAGAGTCTGTGAATCAGCAGAAGAGAAATAATGAGTTTTCAGATGCACAGGAAAATTATAACAGTGCGGTTTCCAGCGGAAATTACAGTGTGCAGGCGGCACAGAATGAGGCAGCCATAGCCAGACAGAAGCTTCAGGATTATTACGCACAGCGGGATGCGGCGCAGAATGACGTACAGGATAAGATACCGGATGAGGAGAAGTTCAGTGATTCCAGCGAGTTTGATGATTCGGAGAACTCCGGTGATTCCGGAAATACGGATCGCACAGATGGCGAAGGGAATAAAAATACATCAGGAAACGGCGACAATTCGAATGCGCAGGACAATTCTCAGGAGCAGGCATTGATTGATGATATCCGGGCGAAAGAGGAGGCGGTCAATGAAGCCATGCTCAGCCGCAGAAGAGAACTTCAGTCAGCAGAGCAGGCAATCCGGGATACGCAGATCGGTGATGCTTCGGATTCCACGCTGGAGAATACGCAGGCGGAACTTGAGACTGCGCAGAAAGATCTGGAAACGTTGCAGAAAGTGCTGGCACGAAAGGGAAAAGTGAAAGCACCCTGTGATGGTGTGATAAAGAGTCTGAGTGCAGTGACAGGAAGCCAGACAGGAGCGGAAGCTGCGGTTGTCCTTTATGAATCCAAAGGAACCTTTCGGTTTCAGGCAGAGGTCAGCAAAGATGATCTGAAATACATAAAGAGTGGCGGAGAGGTAATTTTAAAAGGTGCGGATGAAAAAGAGATTACAGGAGCGAAAGTGGAGTCTGTGAAAGAGGACAGCAGTAATGAAAATCAGTACATTCTTTCTGTACAGGTACCGGAGGGAACTCTTTCCATAGGAGATACTGCGGAATTTACAATTTCTCAGGATGCAGGTCCTTTTAATGTCTGTGTTCCGCTGAGCGCATTGTATGAGGAAAATGGCAGATACTATGTTTATGTGACAGATACACAGAACACCGTCCTGGGTGAGGTACTGGTAGCGCGAAAAACGTATGTGAATGTGAAAGATAAAAATTCTTCCACTGCTGCGCTGGAGAACGGGGATTTATCAAGTGACCAGAAAATCGTGACTTCCAGTGACAGAGAGATCAGCAGCGGCAGCCGGATCAGGCTGCTGGAGGAATGAGTGTCAGAAGTCAGAGTGCCTTTTTAAGGAAAGCTGGTACTCTGACTGTGTGGCTGATTATTTTCTGTATTTATTTTCTGGGAGTCTATAATTATGTGCAGATCAGAAATGATACAGCAGTATCGGTGTTTCTGTCCGCAGCTTATCCTGACAGGAAAGGAGCAGAAAATATCCTGAAGCAGGAAAGAAAAAGTGAGAAGCCTTATGATGTATGTTTTTATGCAGATGCAGGGTTGAGGGAGATTTCTGCGAAAGAAGGAAACCGGCAGGCACAGGCGATGACTGTGTATCTTAAGGGAAATCCCGCAGGGTATGACTGGCAGGCAGCAGCTCTGACAGAAGGTGATCCGGATGGTTGCGTGATTGATGGTACAACTGCCTGGGAGCTCTTTGGCAATAAGGTTCCGGGTGGTCAGATTCTGTTTCAGGGACGTACTTATACTGTCAGGAAAGTTGCGGACTGGGGGCAGAAAATTTTGGTTTTCGGGGCGGCTTCTGCGGATGATACCGAGACGGAACTTTTTTATAATCGTTTGTTTATCAGAAGGAGAAATGGAGAAACCGAAGAAAGTACAGTGAACGGATTTCTGATGAAATACGGACTTCAGGGAACTGTGGTATCCTCAACTTTACCGAAAAATGCAGGACTGGCGGCATTACTGCTGCTTCCGGCGGTTCTTTCTGGCAGTCTGTGGACGGAAATAAGCAGAGAAAAAAAGAACTATACAGTGAAAGATGCAGAGTACTGGTTCTGCAACCTGCTGTACAGTGTAATGGCAGGGACGGTGGTCTGGCTTCTTTTTACACATCTGACCTGGCCGGAGGGATGGATTCCGTCAAGGTGGTCTGACTTTGGGTTCTGGAAAGAAAAGGTGGATCAGGCTGTGGCAGAATTTAAGCTGTATCTGATGCTTCCGAAGACGGTATCCCAGACGGAAGGTATGATTCTTGGCGGGAAAACGGTTTGTGCAGGAGGGGGTTCCTGTTTTCTGTATTTGTTGTGGAAAGTATATGAAAAGGGATATGACAGAATCTCTGACAGAGGAAGGCGAGGGAAGGATTTTCCAGTGGAGCAGAATTAAATCCCTCTGGCAAAGTTCTAAGCAGTTATTAGGCTATCAAGGTTCGTTAATAGCTGCTATTCCAACTGTACATTCAGCTTACCGATATTTGAAAATGTCTCATAGAATTCATTCTTATAAGGGCAGCTGCTACACAGCTTGAATGTGATATATCTTGCTGAATGAACTACTTTTGCAG
>OLQK01001328.1_pt1 | contig 17075 bp, 12 predicted proteins | sample 1672501 | NCBI WGS metagenome assembly OLQK01 (sample SAMEA3136693, study PRJEB25190) | human gut metagenome | biome: human gut; feature: human-associated habitat; material: faeces | place: Austria | collected 2013 | reverse complement strand
AATCTCTGGAACAGGCTTATGAGCTGAACCAGAAGCGGACTGCCTGTGTGCTTGGCGGCATGGTGTGGCTGAAAATGGGAAACCGTAATGTGACCACAGCCATTGATCTTTCTGGTCTTGGACTGGATACGATTGCTGAGACAGAAGAAGAGTTTGTAATCGGCTGTATGACTTCACTTAGAGATTTGGAGCTCCATCAGGGACTTCATGCTTATACGGGTGGAGCCATGAGGGAAAGCCTTCGCCATATTGTAGGCGTACAGTTTCGTAACTGTGCAACTGTAGGGGGAAGTATCTGGGGACGCTTTGGATTCTCTGATGTACTTACCATGTTCCTGGCACTTGATACAGAAGTAGAGCTGTATAAAGGAGGCAGAGTCTGTCTTTCGGATTTTGTAAAAATGCCAAAGGACAGAGACATTCTGGTACGCATTATCATAAAGAAAACACCTCTTAAAACTGTGTATTTAAGCCAGCGTAATACGAAAACAGACTTTCCTGTGCTTGCCTGCTGTGTAAGTGTATCAGAAGGTGGAGTAAAGGCTGTTTACGGTGCACGCCCTGCAAAAGCATTTCTTCTGGAGGATGAGGAGAAAATTTTGAATGGAATGCAGAAGCTTTCAGAAGAGGAGAAAAAAGAAGCTATCCGTAAATTCGCAGATTATGCGGCTTTAAAGGTTCCTACAGCAAGGAACATGCGAGGCAGTGCAGATTACAGAACTCTTCTTGTAAGGGTGCTTACCAGAAGAGCTTTAGAAGCAGTGGGAGGTATGACTGATGAAAATTAATTTCTGGCTGAATGGTGCCAAAAAGGAAGAAGAAATCCGTCCGGATACCATGCTTCTGGAGTTTTTGAGAAATCTTGGCTGCTACAGCGTGAAAAGAGGCTGTGAAACAGCAAACTGCGGGCTTTGCACCGTGCTTGTGGACGATAAGCCCATGTTGTCCTGTTCTGTGCTTGCAGCCCGTGTAGACGGCAGAAAAGTGGTTACAATGGAAGGCCTGCAGGATGAAGCAAAGGAGTTTGGAACCTTTCTTGCAAACGAAGGTGCAGAGCAGTGCGGATTCTGCAATCCGGGCTTTATTATGAATGTACTTGCCATGACAAAGGAGCTTGCAGATCCTACAGAGGAAGAAATTAAGGAATACCTTGCAGGTAATTTATGCCGCTGTTCCGGTTTTATCGGACAGACCAGAAGTATTCTGAAATATCTGGAATATAAGAACAATCAGAAAAATAACGACAATGACCAGGAGAAGGAGGTACAGGCATGAGCTATGTAAATCAGCCTTTGCAGAAAAAAGATGCTATGGCCCTTGTTACCGGAAAACCGGTGTATACAGATGACCTGGCACCAAAGGACTGCCTGATCATAAAAATATTAAGAAGCCCTTATGCAAATGCCTGGGTTGAAGAAATCAAAACAGAAAATGCCATGAAGGTAGAGGGCATGGCTTTGATTCTCACCTGGAAAGATGTGCCCAAGAAACGTTTTGCATCTGCCGGACAGACGTATCCGGAATTCAGTCCCTATGACAGACTGATTCTTGATGAGCATCTTCGTTTTGTAGGGGATGCGGTTGCAATTGTGGCAGGTGAGACAGAAGCAGCGGTTGATCTTGCAATGAAGCGTATTAAGGTGAAATACCGTGTAGAGACGCCTGTCCTTGATATGCATACTGCAAAGGATAATCCGGTTCTGGTCCATCCGGAGGAAGACTGGGAGTCCAAGTTCCCGGTAGGAGCCGATAACAAAAGAAACCTTGCTGCAAAAGGACATGAGGAAATGGGAGACATTGACAAGGTCCTGGCAGAATGTAAATACACAGTAGACGAAGTTTATCATACAAAGGCAGATCAGCAGAGCATGATGGAGACCTTCCGCACCTACTGTACCAAAGATTATTTCGGACGGCTGAATGTAGTTGCCTCTACCCAGGTTCCGTTCCATCTTCGCAGAATCCTCGGAAATGCCCTTGGCATTCCGTCCTCGAAGATCCGGGTGATTAAGCCGCGTATTGGCGGAGGCTTTGGCGCAAAGCAGACAGAAGTATGCGAAATCTATCCGGCTATTGTAACCTGGATTACCGGACGTCCGTCCAAGATCGTATACAGCCGTTATGAGTCTTTGATCTGTGCGTCTCCAAGACATGAGATGGAGGTTCATGTAAAGGTTGGTGCAGATGAGAACGGAATCGTAAAAGGAATTAAAGTAGATGCTCTTTCCAATGCCGGTGCGTATGGAGATCACAGTCCGACTACCATTGGCCTGACCGGTCATAAAGCCATTGCACTGTACCGGAATCTGGAAGCGTTTGCTTTTGATTACGAGGTTGTATATACCAACGTGCAGGCAGCAGGAGCCTATCGTGGATATGGTGCCACACAGGGCTTATATGCAGTAGAATCAGCTGTAAATGAGCTGGCGCATAAGATGAATATGGACCCTGCGAAGATCCGCGAGCTGAATATGCCGATTGAAGGTGAGGCTATGTACGATTACGATGGAAATCTTACCCATACTGCAAGCTGCACTATGGACCGCTGTCTTGCCCGTGCCAAAGAAATGATCGGCTGGGATGAGAAATATCCCTGCCGTAATATGGGAAATGGCAAGGTAAGAGGTGTGGGACTTGCTATGGCAATGCAGGGCTCTTCCATTGCAAATGTTGATGTAGGCGGGGCTACTTTGAAACTGAATGAGGATGCTTCTTATACTTTATCTCTTGGCTGTGCAGATATGGGTACCGGCTGTGACACCATTCTTTCCCAGATGGCAGCAGACTGTCTGGAAACAGAATTTGACAACATTGTGGCCTATGGCGTAGATACAGATGTTTCTCCTTATGATTCCGGTTCCTATGCTTCTGCTACTACTTATGCCACAGGAAATGCAGTCATCAATGCATGTAATGAACTGAAGAAACGGATCATTAAGGTTGGCGCAGGCATGCTTGGTGTAGAACCAGAAGAAGCAGATTTTGATGGAAAAAGAGTTTATGCAGGAGACAAAGAAGTAAGTATGCAGGAGGTTGCCTATAAGGGAACCTGTGGAAATACCCAGGAGCTTCAGGTAACAGCTTCCTATTCTTCCCAGATTTCTCCGCCGCCTTATATGGTTGGAGCTGCAGAAGTGGAAGTGGATAAAGAAACTGGAAATATTGACCTGATCGATTATGTAGCTGTAGTAGACTGTGGAACACCTATTAACCCAAATCTTGCCCGTGTACAGACAGAAGGCGGTGTTTCCCAGGGAATTGGTATGGCGCTTATGGAGAATGTGCAGTATTCCAAAGAGGGCAGGATCCGGGAGAACTCTTTTATGCAATATAAGATTCCAAGCCGTGTAGATATTGGAAATATCCGTGTGGAATTTGAGAGCAGCTATGAAAAGAGCGGTCCTTTCGGTGCCAAATCCATTGGAGAGCTGGTTATTGATACCCCTTGTCCGGCTATTGCAGATGCGGTTTATAATGCATCCGGAGTCCGGGTAAGAGAGCTGCCTATTACACCGGAGAAGGTTGCAATGGGTATTCTTAAAAAAGAACTGGAGAAATAATTTATGGGAATGATCTTAAAGGGAGTTCTGGCATTATTCTGGCTGCTTGTGATACCGTTTGCAGTGGGAATCCTTTTCTTTCATAACAGGCAGGCAAGAAGAGCCGGTGAGTATGTACTTACCGGTTATACAGTAATGCTTGCCATGATGGAAATACTTGCACTTCCTATGATTTACCTGAATCTGCCATTGCATGTGCTGGTTGTTGTTTACGGGGTACTTGCAGTACTTCTGGCATGTCTGGGAGCAGTAAGCTTTTACAGAAGAAGGAAGTCCTGCGAGATGCTCTGGACGAAACCAGGCTTTTCATGGGAAATGGCTGTGGCAGTGGTGATGGTTCTTTTACAGATTGCAGTTACCGTTGTATATGCACATATGGATGCAGATGATTCCTTTTATGTGGGCACAGCCACCACAGCGGTGGAAACAGATACCATATTTTCCATAAGCCCTTATACCGGACTTCCTTATACGGTACTTCCGAAACGCTATGTACTGTCTCCTTTTCCTGTTTTTCTGGCTGTGGTCAGCAGGCTGTGTGGCGGGCTGCATCCGGCAATCATGGCGCATACTGTATTTCCGGCTGTGTTTATTTTGCTGGCGTATGTGGTTCTTTATCAGTATGGCTGCCGTTTCTTTGGGAAAAATGTACAAAGCAAAGGGATTTACATGATTTTTTGTGGGGTACTGGTGTGGTTTTCCGGGTATTCCATATATAATTCAGAAGTTTTTTCCATGATCCGTGTATGGCAGGGAAAAGCATTTCTGGCAGGAGTGATGCTTCCGTGGCTGTTTCTTATCTGTCAGGAGGTTTTGCTGGACAGAAAAACTTCCTATTCCTGGATGCTTTTGTTTATGGGAAATCTGGCATGCTGCCTTTTGTCTTCTATGGGAATCATGCTGGCGCCCCTTATGATGGGAATTTTCCTGCTTATGAATCTGATAAAATACAGAAGTCTCAGAAGATTTGTCCAGGGCGTAATCTGCCTGTTACCCTCTGTCCTTCTGGGGGCTGTTTATGTTCTGGTGCTTTAGGAGGTGGCTGATATGAATGAAGTAATGCAAAATATTCTGGCTGCCTGGAAAAGCTACTGGGGAGAGGGCTTTTATCCATATCTGTTATTGGTGGCATTTTTGTATCTTTTGATATTTTTCCGAAAAAAGGAACAGATCCGGCAGATTCTTGTTTATGTGGTAATCATGCTGGCTGTATTTTTCTGCCCGGTGACTGCCTGGATAATTCAAAAGTGCATTGGCAGTTCGGTGTACTGGAGAGTTTTGTGGCTTTTACCAATGGTGCCTCTGATTGCCTGCGGAGGTGCAATGGCTGTAAAGCAGCTTGGGAAAAATAAAATTTTCCGGTTGGTTCTTATTGTGGCGGCAGCCGTGGTGATTGCTTTAAGCGGCAAAAGTATTATGCAGGCAGGGCATTATGAAAAGGTAACGAATTATCAGAAAGTTCCGGAAGTGGTAGCGCAAATTTGTGCGATTATCAATAATGATAAAGATGCTGATGAGGTGGTCTGCCTGGGAACAGAAGATGAGCTGGCTGCTTATGTGCGTGTCTATGATCCATCAATTATGATGCCCTATGGCAGGCGTGGAAAAGACAAGGTGAATCATGTGGCAAAGGGGCTGTATCTGCAGCTCAGTTCAGAAACACCTGTGATCCGCAAGGTACTCCGTTATGCCAAGCTTCTGGATTGTAATTATCTGGCATTTCGTATTCCAAATGAGAAAAAAGTGGCTTATATGGAAAAAAGAGGCTTCCACCTGATTGGACAGGTAGAAGGATTTGGAATTTTCAGGTATGATAAACCAGAGAGTTAAAAGAAACCGAAAAAAATATAAATGTGAAATTTTATACTTTTAGACTTGCATTTATATAAAAAAGCTGTTACAGTTATTCTATAATTGAATACGGGAATTTATGATAGAGGCGCGGGATTCATCAGTAATTTTGGCAGCAGAGGGTGTTTGGAGAAGGCTTTTTGCACACACACTTCTGATCCGTATGACAGGTTTGCCAGGAAGAAAGGGAAGACCGCCGAAGGACTTTTTTTCAGTCATAGGAAGAAGCTTCTGGGCTGACGCAGAATATGCGGCAGACTGTCACTGTTGTGGAGCGCTATTTAATACGCCGGATTGGCTGCATATAAAAGAAATTTTTATTTGTTGCTGTCGGCGAACTGTCTGCTGTGCACTTTTACTGGAGCCTTTTTTCAAACAGGCTTTAGAAAGACCGAATTTGTGTGGAATATGCGGTAAAGTGGATGTGCAGATTATAAAAATAAGAAAGCTGTGAATGCGTTCCCATAATGGGAGCTGATTCATGGCTTTCCTTTTTTTATGTACTGCGGCGGAAAGGTAGATGTCGCTTGAGGCGATCCGCCGCAGGCGGAGAATCCTGCAAAGCCGGATTCTTTCTTGAAATAGGAAGCCGGAGCTTTTCCTATATACTCTAAAATGATTCCCGCAAAAGAGGGAGGAAATCGATAATGAAGTACAAATGGAACAAACTGTCAGTCCTTTTTGCGGCAGTACTGATGGTTGCCCTGGCTTGCCCGAACCTGGTTTTTGCGGCAGCTGAAGAGGAGGCTGCCACTCCGGCAGTGTATGCAACTTTCTGGTCCTTGGTACCACCTGTTGTAGCTATTGTCCTTGCACTTATCACAAAGGAAGTTTACAGTTCTTTGTTTCTTGGAATTCTGGTGGGAGCACTTTTGTATTCCGGCGGGAATTTTGAAGGAACTGTAAATCAGATCTTTTCTGGTGGAATGATCAGTGTGCTTTCATCCAGCAGCAATGTGGGTATTCTGGTTTTCCTGGTAATTCTGGGAGCTATGGTCTGCCTGATGAACAGGGCAGGAGGCTCCGCAGCTTTTGGGCGGTGGGCCAGCAAGCATATTAAAACAAGAGTGGGTGCAGAGCTTGCCACTATTTTACTTGGTGTTCTGATTTTTATTGATGATTATTTTAACTGTCTGACGGTAGGAAGTGTAATGCGTCCTATTACAGACCAGCATAATGTATCCCGTGCAAAGCTTGCATATCTGATCGATGCCACAGCTGCACCGATATGCATTATCGCACCGATTTCATCCTGGGCGGCGGCAGTCAGCGGCTTTGTTCCGGGGGAAGATGGCATGTCTGTCTTTGTGAGAGCCATTCCTTATAACTATTATGCGCTTCTTACCATTGTTATGATGGTTTCCATGGTACTGATGAAAGAAGAATTTGGTGCTATGGGTGTCCACGAATCGAATGCATTAAAGGGTGACCTGTTTACAACAGCTGCCCGCCCTTATGCTTCCGGCGAAGGTGAGGGACCTGTTAATCCAAGAGGAAAAGTAATGGATCTTCTGATTCCTATTATTTCCCTTGTTATCTGCTGTGTAATCGGTATGATCTATACAGGTGGATTTTTCAGTGGCACTGATTTTGTAACTGCCTTTTCACAGAGCGATGCTTCTGTAGGACTGGTACTGGGAAGCTTCTTTGGACTGGTAGTGACGATTCTTCTTTACATGGTTCGCAGAGTCCTCTCTTTCCGTGACTGCATGGCTTGCATTCCGGAAGGCTTTAAGTCTATGGTACCGGCAATTCTGATCCTGACCTTTGCATGGACCTTAAAAAGCATGACAGACAGCCTGGGTGCGGCAGAATTTGTGGCAGAACTGGTAAAATCTTCTGCAACAGGTTTGGTAAATCTGCTTCCGGCAATTATTTTCATTGTTGCATGTTTCCTGGCTTTTGCAACTGGTACCTCCTGGGGAACGTTTGGAATTCTGATTCCAATTGTAGTGCATGTATTTGAAAATACTCCTGGAGATCTGATGATTATTTCCATTTCTGCATGTATGGCAGGTGCTGTGTGCGGTGATCATTGTTCTCCAATTTCGGATACTACGATTATGGCGTCAGCAGGAGCACAGTGTGACCATGTAAACCATGTTTCCACACAGCTTCCCTATGCAATTGTGGCTGCAATCGTATCATTTATCACCTATATTTTTGCTGGCTTCATTCAGAGTCCGTTATGCCTGATTATTGGTGTGGTGTTGATGATGGGTGCTATGCTTGTTATAAAAATGAAATTCAGTGATCTGAAAAATGCTTAAGCAATGCCTGGACAGAGGCTGGAAGGAAAGCATCTGGAATGTGCTTCGATAATGGAAGAGATGGCTGAATTTCTATGAATATGAAATAGGGCAAATAGGGCAGATTAACTGGGAAATCTGGTTGATCTGTCTTATTTTATGAAGAGAATTCTGCAAAGCAGTTTTTTGATTTATGGATGGAGAAAATTGGCAAGGTTGACCTTGCATCTCTTTTGGAAAAAATATATAATGAAGCAATGGACGAAAAAATCAGAATTAATAAATTTTTAAGTGAAGCCGGTTTCTGCTCCAGACGGGAGGCAGACAGCCTGATCCAGGCAGGAAGAGTTACCGTGGATGGGCACAGGGCAGAGCCAGGGGAGAAAATTACAGAGCACGCACAGGTTCTTGTAGATGGTAAGCCTGTACAGAAGGTAGAAGAAAAAGTGCTTCTTTTATTTTACAAGCCCCGGGGAGTTGTGTGCAGTACCAAACAGCAGCGCCAGGAGATGACGGTGACAGAATATCTGGACTATCCGGTACGGATTTATCCGGTGGGACGCCTTGATAAGGAATCAGAAGGGCTTTTGCTTTTGACAAACCAGGGAGACCTGGTGAATAAGATTATGCGTGCGGGAAACTATCATGAGAAGGAATATCTGGTGACAGTGGACAGACCAGTAGACGACAGCTTTGTGAAAAAAATGTCATCAGGAGTGCCAATTCTTGACACAGTGACCCGCCCTTGTTTTGTAGAAAAAACAGGAAAAAAATCATTCCGTATCATACTGACACAGGGACTGAACCGTCAGATCCGAAGAATGTGTGAATATCTGGGATATCAGGTGCTGACGTTAAAAAGGGTACGGATTATGGAGCTGACACTGGATGGCCTGAAAGAAGGGCAGTACCGGGATGCAACTGCAGAAGAATGGAAAATGCTGGAGAGGGGGCTGGTTGATTCTTCCCAGCTTCCTGCTTCATGCAGAAAAACGAATGCAACCAGAAATTTAAATGAAATCAAGACAGGAGGGCATCATGGAAAATTCTCTACAGCGAATGAAAGAACTGGTAGAAATTTTGAACGAAGCCGCAAAGGCGTATTACCAGCAGGACAGGGAAATCATGAGCAATCAGGAGTACGACAGTCTGTACGATCAGCTGGAACAGCTGGAAAAAGAAACAGGCACCGTCCTCACAAATAGCCCTACTGTCCGTGTTGGATATGAGGCAGTAAATGAACTGCCAAAAGAGGAACACCCAAGTCCCATGCTTTCTCTTGATAAGACAAAGGACCGGGAAGTGCTGCGAGGTTTTATAGGAAGCCACAAATGTCTCCTTTCCTGGAAACTGGACGGGCTTACCATTGTTCTTACTTATGAGAATGGTGAGCTTGTTAAGGCTGTCACAAGAGGAAATGGAATCGTAGGCGAGGTTATTACAAATAACGCGAAAGTATTTAAAAATATCCCTCTTAAAATTCCATATAAAGGACAGCTTGTGCTTCGTGGTGAGGCAATTATCACTTACTCGGAATTTGAACGGATCAATGAGCTCATCGGAGATGCAGATGCAAAATATAAAAATCCCCGGAATCTTTGCAGTGGTTCTGTGAGGCAGTTAAATAATGAAATTACAGCAAAAAGAAATGTGCGTTTTTATGCTTTTGCCCTGGTAAGTGCACAGGATGTGGATTTTGAAAATTCCAGGGAAAAGCAGTTTATCTGGCTGAAACAGCAGGGCTTTGATGTGGTGGAATATAAGATGGTCACTTCAGAAAGCCTGGATGATGCCATGGAATATTTTTCCACAGCAATTGTAAATAATGATTTTCCATCAGATGGCCTGGTAGTCACATATGATGACATTGCCTACGGGGAATCTCTTGGAAGCACAGCCAAATTCCCTCGAAATTCTTTTGCCTTTAAATGGGCAGATGAAATGCGGGAAACGAAGCTTGTGGATATGGAGTGGAGCCCTTCAAGAACTGGGCTTATTAATCCGGTGGCGATTTTTGAACCGGTGGAGCTGGAAGGCACTACCGTAAGCCGTGCAAGTGTACACAATATCAGCATTGTAAAGGAGCTGCAGCTGGGAATTGGAGATATACTTAAAGTATATAAAGCCAATATGATCATTCCTCAGATTGCAGAAAATCTTACCAGAAGCGGAAACCTTATCATTCCAGATAAATGTCCTGTATGTGGTCATGAAGCACGTATCCGCAAGGAGAACGATGTAGAGACTTTATACTGCATGAATCCGGATTGTGCGGCGAAAAAAATTAAGGCATTTACTCTTTTTGCCAGCAGAGATGCCATGAATATAGATGGGCTTTCCGAAGCTACCCTTGAAAAATTTATTGCTATGGGATTTATTCATAATTTCGGAGATATTTTTGAAATCGGGAAGTATAAAGACCAGATTGTAGAAATGGAAGGCTTTGGTCAGAAGTCCTTTGATAATTTGATAACAAATCTTGAAAAAGCGAAAGAAACCACTCTGGCAAAGGTAATTTATAGTCTTGGAATCGCAGGAATTGGTCTTGCAAATGCGAAAATTATCTGTAAATATTTTGATGACGATCTGGAAAAACTGCGCCATGCAGATGTAGAGGAAATCAGTTCTATAGAAGGAATTGGTCCTGTACTGGCAGGCAGTCTTGTGGATTATTTCCAGAAGGAAGAAAATAACGAAAAACTGGATCACCTTCTGGAACACCTTCACCTGATTCATGAAGAAAATTCCCAGGAACAGGTATTTGCAGGAAAAACCTTTGTAATCACCGGAAGTGTGGAACATTTTACAAACCGTTCCCAGGCAAAAACTTTTATTGAAGCCAGAGGGGGCAAAGTGACCGGTTCAGTAACGAAGAAAACAGATTATCTGATCAATAACGATAAAGAATCTACATCATCCAAAAATAAAAAAGCCAAAGAGCTGGGAATTCCTATTTTGTCAGAGGAAGATTTTCTGAGGCTGGCAAATGAATGAGGCTGGCGGATGATTTTTTATACTGCTACTACAGATTGGAAATAAGTCTGTGATGTCAGAATTTTGATGATGAAATAAGGAATATGTTTTTTACAGGAGGAAAATAAAATGCCGATTAAGATACAAAGTGATTTGCCGGTAAAAGAAATACTGGAAAAAGAGAATTTATTTGTTATGGACGAAAACCGTGCTATGCATCAGGATATCCGTCCTATTTATATTCTGATCCTGAATCTGATGCCGCTGAAAGAAGAAACAGAGCTTCAGCTTCTGCGTTCCCTTTCCAACACACCTCTTCAGGTTGATGTAAGTTTTATGGCTGTGGAATCTCACCAGGCGAAAAATACGTCCAGGAGCCATCTGAATAAATTTTATCAGACATTTACAGAGCTGAAGGATAAAAAATTTGATGGCATGATCATTACAGGTGCGCCGGTAGAGCAGATGGAATTTGAAGAAGTAGACTACTGGGAAGAAGTGACAAAGATCATGGACTGGTCAGAAACTCATGTTACTTCTACAATTTTCCTGTGCTGGGCAGCCCAGGCAGCGCTTTACCATTTTTATGGCCTGAAAAAAAGAATGCTGGATAAAAAGATGTTCGGTCTTTTCTGGCACAAGGTTATGAACCGAAAGATTCCGCTGGTAAGAGGCTTTGATGATGTCTTTCTGGCGCCTCATTCCAGACATACGGAAGTGCCCATCGAAGATGTACATGCCTGTAAAGAACTGACGGTTCTTGCTGAATCAGAGGAGGCGGGACTTTTCCTTGCAATGGCAGAAGATGGACGCAAGATTTTTGTTATGGGACATCCTGAGTACGACAGAGTTACCCTGGACGGGGAATACAAGCGAGATCTTGGAAAGGGACTTCCTATCGAAATTCCCAAAAATTACTACCGCGATGACAATCCCGAAAATGGTCCACAGCTTTTGTGGAGGGCACATGCCAATAATCTGTATACAAACTGGCTGAATTATTACGTTTATCAGGCAACCCCGTACAACCTGTACGGAACACCGGATTTCAGCGGGAAATAAGGGTTTTTCGGGAATTGTTATTTCACGTAAGTTGTTATAGATTCACATATTTTATTACAAAAATGGTGTAAAAATGGTGTAGTAAGGGTGTAAAAAAGGAGTAGTAACTATCTGAAATGGTGTAGTAAAATAATCAGACCAAAGGTGTGCTGGTGAATACTTTTCTTTAATTTTGAACTTTTTAATGATTACCCGAACAGAGATCCACTAGGTCTTTAGCCTGGTGACAGTTTATTGAATACTTGAATAAGTCCATGAGTTTTTGATGTGTTGCTCATGGACTTATTTTTATGCTCATTTTTAGACATAGAACTTATATTATTCTTTTTATGTAGCCTATATACAGTAAAGCAAAGCTGTATGTGGGCTGAATTTCGATTATTTCACTTCAGACAACAATTTCCTTATTAATAGAATTAAGATTGAAATTTGAGCCATATAATGCGATTTAGACAGTTATTATAGAGCAGAGATAAAAGCGTGATTTTATGGTGAAATTTCAGAAAGGTTACAGGTCATTTATGGATAAAAATTTAATTTGCCGGGGCGAGATCATAGCGGACTCTGGCAAAATGTATGCTGTAATAGGGGCGCTGGGAACAGTGCTGTATATACAGGAGATAGATGCAAGGATAGGGAACAAAAAGGTGGATTATCAGTTAAAAGAGATAGAGCCTTTGTTTAGGAAAATTGAATATGTGAAAAAGGCGTAAAGGGGTGTCGGTTGTTTCTACTCCCTTATAAAGTAAGAAATTGCAAGCCCTTAATTGGGGCATGTGTTTTTATATATGTATTAGTGCCACCTGGCAGCACTCATAAATAAAGCCAGGGCAGAAGGGCAGTCAAGATATGACTGTCTTTTTTGCTTAGAACGAAAGGAGACTTATGTTAAATGATAAGACAGTTACAGATAAGACGGAAGATGAAAAAAATATTGGGGAAAAGGCTGCTGCCCCAGAGACAAAATTATGTACGAAATGCGGAAGGACATTACCGATAAGCAGTTTCTTTACCAGAAAATATGAATCTGGAAAGGTTGTACCACGTTCAGAATGCAAAGAATGTACAAACGCAATAAACAAAAAGAATAAGATCAAGAAACGTAATGAGAAATTGTATGGAGTACCGCCAAAACCAGATATTCCAGCTCCAAAATATGAACGGCAATATAAAACAATCAATTCTAAGAGAGAACTTGATTTGTCTAAAACTGGGCTTGATATTACATTACTTGGAACGGATGAAACTTTCATAAAACAGAATGATTATCAGGATATATGGCTGTCAAATTATGGAAGAATAGTACAGTTAGAGAATAAACAGTATCGGCTTGTACAAGGACAATATGACAAAAGCACAAAACGATTATATTACATACTGAAGAAAGATGTGTTCCGTAGAGGTAAGTGGATTTTTGAAGAAGAAAAAGTATATGCGGATGTTGCAGTTGTAAAAGCTTTTGTTGTGAATCTTGACTGGCACAATAACACATATATTTGGCACAGTGATAATGCTATAGAAGACAACTATTACAGGAATTTATATCCTTTGAATCAGAAAGAATATGAGGCTGTGCAAAAAGTGTTTGATCTTACTGGAAAAGTATCTAAGAAAGACATTGCAAATATCATAGAAAATAAGAAGTATAAACCTAGTGGATGGGAAGCCGAGAATTTTATGCCTACTGTTTGTGGAGTGGGATATATGGGCTGTTCAGATGAAAAGGGCAGAAGTAATACAACAGTTTATAAAAAATGGAGAGCTATGCTAAGCCGCTGCTATAATGAAAAAATCCAGAACCGACAGAAGACATATAAGTGCTGTACTGTATGTGAGGAATGGAAGAATTTCAGTAATTTTAAAGAGTGGTATGAAAGTCATAATTGTGGCGGTAGTTCCTTGAATTTAGACAAGGATATTCTGGTAAAAGGCAATAAAGAATATGGCCCAGATAACTGCTGCATCGTTCCTGATTTTATTAATACGCTATTTACGAATGGTAAAGCCAATCGAGGCAAATATCCATTAGGTGTACATGCGGAAAAAAGTAATGCTTATGGAATTAGATATTATAGGGCTGCTTTTGTTGCGGATCAAAAGAGTATTAAGCTTGGTACTTTCAAAACCCCTGAAGAAGCATTTCATAAGTATAAAGAGTACAAGGAACAGTACATTAAGGACACTGCGGAAAAGTATAAGGACAAGATTCCGTATAGTGTATATGAAGCTATGATGAACTGGAAAATTGAGATAACAGATTGAGAAAGGACGGTGCAGCTAATGCATGGATAGTTATGTATATAAATTTTTAGATGAAACAGGAACTATTATCTATATTGGTAAGACGGATAATATTCACAATAGAATGAAACAACATTTCAGCACAAATGGACATTTACCTTCAGAATGTTATGAGTCAGTCACTTCTGTTTTTTATTCTGTATTGCCTACAAAATGTGATGCAGATATTCTTGAAACATTTCTAATCAACAAATATTCTCCAAAGTATAATACAGATAAGATGTTTTACCAGAATATAGAGCGGAGCCGTTATCAGCTGTCGGAACCAGAGTGGATCAGATACGAATTTAAGGCGGCAAATCAGGTAAAAGAGCTGCTTACTGATGAATATAAATTAAAGGCAGTTATCAAGCATAATATTTCAATTCTAAATGATTCTGAATATCTTCGGTCAGTCGTACCGGAATTATCAAAACAACAGGAAATAATTAATGATCTTATCTTTGCACAGGAACAGGCGTTAAAAAATATGAGGCTGGAAGAATGTAATGTAAAATGTACAGACATTCCAGGGGATGTGAATTATATTGTATTTGGCACATATGGATGGGATGTGCTAAAGGACAGATACAGGTCTGAAATGAATGGATTATTAGATAAATTTACGGATATTAAGTATTTATATGGGATTCCAGAATATACGGAAGAAGTATTACAGGGATATCAGAGGAAAGCTGCGTAGAAAATTGTATGAGAGTACATAAAAGTACATGAAAATACTGTCAAAATGGCAACAGTGTGAGAAAGAGGTAAAGATTATATGGAAGAAAATAATATGTACAAAAACAATATGGAAGAATTGCAGAGATGTGTATTTGCAGTACCATCACAGACACCTTGGGTTACAAGGAAACCATTGGTACATAAGAAAAAGCAATATTCTGAAGAGTACTTACGGCGCAAGAGGATTTATAGAGAGAATGATTTTTCTATGAGTACAGACCCAGAAACAGGAGAGATTATATGCAAGGTGATCCCTAAAGATATGGATGCGGAGAGAAAGAAAGCCGAGCGTGAGAAAAAGATTGCTGCTATAGTTGATCTTATGGATCAGAAAGGGTACACTATAGAAGATCTGGAAAAGCTCATGTCTATGCCGAAACCTGTAGTGGATAAGGAAACGGAAGAGTAATGCACAAAAGCCTGGTTACTGCGGTGACTGGGCTTTTAAAAAAGTAAAAGGACACCTACCAAAGTAGATGTCCTTAATGTTTTAGCTAAAACAGGCTCGATAGAGTCACTTTAGGAAAAATCCAACGAAACCACATCCCGTGAGAATCTTGTGCTCTCAGAACCCTAGCTTTAATATTATATTATACATAAATAAGTATAAATGTCAACAATAATTTTATTAATTTTTTGGAATTACACGAATTCCAAATCTGTTTTTATTTCCACAGCATCCATCATAAGCTTTTCGATATATATTGGCATTGAATCCACGTGTATTAGCGTAAATTTTTTTCCCAATACTTTTTTTGGCTATCTGATTCGGTATAAAATCTGCTAATTGAAGCCCCGCTATGTTTTCCTGTTTACTAGGAAATTCAATGCCTTTAATATATTTTTGAACAGATGATGAATTTACATATATACTTCCAATTGCTTTTATTTGATGAAAATGTTGACTCATAGCAGTATTTTGATGATCTTCTCTTGCTTCATATATAATATTACCAATAGCATTTTTGGAATAAAGGAAATGACAAAAATTTTCTATAATAATTTGCATACAAATAGCACTGTAGTCGTTTGTTAATTGTTCAGGAAAATAATTATGTAAATTTTCCTCAATAACGACACAGCCTAATGTAAATAAATCAGTGCTTCTTAGAATAAAATCTAACTCGTTATATATTTTAGAACAATTATTAATATTATTATAGAACCTAAGATATTCTGATTTTACAGTTGATTTTTGAATTCTGTGTTCAGTTGCATCTTTAACTTCTTTCTCGTGTAAAATAATTTGAGAACTATTATCTAAATCGTGCCATATTGTACTTTTTAGATTTTGGATTTTAGGAACTAAAATATTTTTATGTACATCATCATTTATAATGATTCCAGCAATAGCATAAACATGTAATTGTTGACATTTGTTTGTTTCACTTTCATCTAAATATAATGTATATGTGTCCATAATCAACCTCTTGTCTTTTAAAATGATATTAATGTTTTTATTATAACCAATATTGTGCACATATGCAATATTTTTAGATAAAAATTGTGTATTATATACAATTTTCACAACAAATAGTTGCCTATCATACGATGAACCAGCCTACCGCTGATCCAAAACTATCAGACCAACAACTCCAAGAAATCGCCGCAACTACATCCTCGACTAAATAATATACATACACAAGCCTTGTTTATTGAGGCAAGGCTTTTCCTATAGACCAAATTGGCTGTGGCAGATTTTGATGTGTGAGAGTATAATATAAGTGATGAAAGGCGTGAAAAGCCTTGATTTTATTGAGCTTTGACAGTTTTTCACAAAAATAAGCTTTTAAGTTTGTGATATTTGCGAATTGAAGATATTGCAGATAAATGCTATTATTTAAGAACAAAAAGATATCTCAATTATACTTCACAAGAAGATTTCTCGTAGAGCCACGAGAAGTAAATAAAGAAAGCTCATTAAAGAATATTTGGTCGTAGGGCGCGACCAAGTAAAATAAAAGAAATGTCCCACTGAGAAGATATCTTCCTCTGGCAGTAAATGTCAGAGGTTTTTAATTTATTAGGGAGAAAATATGGAATTTGTACTTTTAACATCTGAATTTTACAGGGATTATCCAAATAGCGAATACCCTCAACTTATGGCAAAGCCAACTCGTCCATATACACATGTAAAATTAGATATATGCGATGCTCATTTTTATATTCCGTTCCGATCAAATATAGAACATCCACACGCATTTTTTACAAATAAAAGGGAAAAATGTGGAATTGATTACTCAAAAGCTGTTGTAATAAACGATGAAAAGTATATAGATAACACACAAAGAGCGCATATTAGAGAAAACGAATTTAAAAAAGTAAAAGGAAAAGATTATAAATTAAAAAGAGGATT
>OLQK01001300.1_pt1 | contig 17444 bp, 10 predicted proteins | sample 1672501 | NCBI WGS metagenome assembly OLQK01 (sample SAMEA3136693, study PRJEB25190) | human gut metagenome | biome: human gut; feature: human-associated habitat; material: faeces | place: Austria | collected 2013 | reverse complement strand
GCCGCATCGCCTGCGAGGGCACCATCGTCAAGAAGTGGGAGAACCCCCAGCCCACGATGGGCGTGGAGTACCGGTTCGGGTAGGAACCGCACGTCCTGACGGAATCGTTTGCAAGATATTCGCGACCCCGATGATCGAAAGATCGTCGGGGTCGTTTTCATGCCGCCGTGCAAGCGCGCCTCGGCCTCATGTCTTCCCGTGCGGCCAGCGGCCGGCTTACGCGACGGTATCGAACCGATGGCGAACGGCAACGCTTCTCGCCGTAGGGGCTTGCGGAGGCTTAGAGTGGAGCCGTATTCGAACGCATCGAAAGGAGCTCCATCATATGAGTACGCTCATCGTGCTCGGTTACCCGAGCGAAGCGGAAGCGAAGTCCGCCTACCAGAAGATCCTCGATCTCGACAAGAACCTCATCGTCAGCCTGCAGTCCGTCGCAGTCGTGGCGCGGCGCGCCGACGGCAAGTACGACGTGGTGACGCCCGGCTCCAAGGTGGGAACCTCCGCGGTGTGGGGTCTGTTCTGGGGCGTGCTGTTCGGTCTGTTGTTCTTCGTGCCCATCGTCGGCGCGGCGCTGGGCGCGGGCATCGGCGCGTTGACGGGCGCCATCGTCAAGCACGGCGTGGACAAGGACTTCCAGGATCGCGTGCGCAACCTGCTGAGCACCGACGACAGCGCCGCCGTGTTCATGGTGGTCGACGAGATGACCACCGACAAGTTCATCGATGCCATCCGACCGTTCGGCGGCGACGTGCTGCAAACCTCGCTGTCCATCAAGGACGAGGAAGAGCTCAAGCACGAGCTTTTCAAGAACTAGCTTCCGTCCGCCTGAAGGCATCGCCCCGGGTCGGTCCAGAGGCCCTTCCATCCTGTGAGAGCGAGGATGGAAGGGCCTTCGGTCGCATGCGGGACGCTTCGCGAGTTTTCCGGGCGTTTCCAAGCCTTCTCGCAAGCGTTTGACCAAGCGAAAGATGGCCGTTCGGCGCTTTTTCGTTGCGACGGCACGCGAACGGGGGATAATTACCCGGATGCATTGTTGCGACGAGAGAAAAGGGGAGCGCACTATGGCGGATGACAACAGGCTCGGAGAGAAGATCGTCACCCTGCGGACCGCCCACCATCTGTCGAGCCGGGATCTGGCGGATCGTTGCGGATGCGACGTCTCGGTCATCGAGGGCTTGGAGCGCGGCGAGCTGCCGGCATCTCTCGCGCCGCTCATCAAGATCACCCGAGCGTTGGGCGTGCGTCTTGGCACGCTCATGGACGACGACGAGAATCTGGGCCCTGCGTACATCGACCGCGATCAGATGGAGGAGGTCGAGCGCACGAAGAGCCTCGAAACGACCTCGGGCGGCGACTTGAGCTACTTCAGCCTTGCAGCCGGGCGCCCTTCGCGTCACATGGATCCGTTCGTCATCACGGTGGATCCCTCCGGCGAAGCCGATCACGAGCTGGTGGGGCACGAAGGAGAGGAGTGGCTCTACGGCATGGAGGGCTGCATCGAGATCGAGTACGGCAAGGAGCTGTACGTGCTGCATCCCGGCGAGAGCATCTACTACGACTCCATCGTGCCTCATCAGGTGCGTGCCCATGACGGCCAGAAGGCGAAGTTCCTGGCCGTCGTGTACACGCCGATCTAGGGGAGGGAACATGACGACCGAAGCCATCCCCGCCCCCGTCCCGGGCGATCCAGACTACCCGCTGCACTCCGAGAAGACCATCGGCCGCTACTTCCGCGATCAGGTGGCTGTAGATCCCGATCACGAGTTCGTCGTGTATCCCGACCGCGCGTTGCGTTGGACGTACAAGGAGTTCGACGAGCGCACCGACAACCTGGCGCGCGGCTTGCTCGCCATCGGCATGCGCCCAGGCGACCACCTCGGCGTGTGGGCGCGCAACATCCCCGACTGGCTGACGTTCATGTACGCCACGGCCAAGATCGGGGTGGTCATGGTCACGGTGAACCCCGTGTACAAGAGCCACGAGCTTGACTACGTGCTGAAGCAGTCGGACATGAAGGCGCTGTGCGTCATCGACGCCTATCGCGACGTGGACTATCTGAAGATCATCCGAGATCTCGTGCCCGAGACGCTCACGCAGCAGCGCGGCTACCTGGAGTCCGAGAACTACCCCTTCCTCAAGAACATCATCTACATGGGTCCCGAAAAGCATCGCGGCTGCTATAGCGTGCCGGAGCTCGTGCTGCTGGGAAGCCATGTGCCCGAAGAGGCGTTGGCAGAGGCGGAAACCCATTTCGACAACAACGACGTGGTGATGATGCAGTACACGTCCGGCACCACGGGCTTCCCGAAGGGCGTCATGCTCACGCACCGCAACATCCTGAACAACGGCTTCTACATCGGCGAAGGCCAGAAGCTCGGACCCGACGACCGCGTGACGCTGCCCGTTCCGTTCTTCCACTGCTTCGGTTGCGTGCTGGGCGTCATGGCGAACCTTACGCACCGCTCCACCATGATCATCGTGGAGGAGTTCGACGCGGGGCTCGTGCTGCAGGCCGTACATAAGGAGCGCGCCACCAGCGTCTACGGCGTGCCCACCATGTTCATCGCCGAACTCAACCACCCCGACTTCGATACGTTCGATCTGTCCAGCCTGCGCACGGGCATCATGGCCGGCAGCCCTTGCCCGCCCGAGACCATGCGCGAGGTCATGGACCGGATGTACATGAAGGAGATCACCATCTGCTACGGCCTCACCGAGACGAGCCCCGTGTTCACGCAGACCAGCGCCGACGACGACATCGAGCACAAGTGCGAGACGGTGGGACGCAAGCATCCTCCGGTGGACGTGCGCGTGATCGACCCCGCCGACGGCCGCATCTGCGGACCTGGTGAGCCTGGCGAGCTGTGCTGCAAGGGCTACAACGTGATGAAGGGCTACTACAAGATGCCCGAGGAGACGGCGCGTGCCATCGACGCGGACGGCTACCTGCATTCGGGCGACCTCGGCACGGTGGACGAGGACGGCTACTACCGCGTTACCGGGCGCATCAAGGACATGATCATCCGCGGAGGCGAGAACGTGTACCCGTTGGAGGTGGAGAACTTCCTCTTGACCATGCCCGGCGTGCTGGACGCCCAGGTGGTGGGCATTCCTGATCCGAAGCTGGGCGAGCTCGTGGGCGCGTTCGTCCGCGTGCGCCCCGGCTACGAGGATATGACCGAGGACGATGTGCGCGCCTTCGCCATTCCGCGCATCGCTCGCTACAAGGTGCCCAAGCGCGTGTTCTTCGTGGACGATTTCCCCATGACCCCGTCTATGAAGGTGCAGAAGTTCAAGCTGCGCGAAATGGCCGAAGAGCTGGTGCGAGCAGGCAAGTAGCAAGCCGTTTTTTCAGGGGAGGGCGCGTATTCCGGCGCGGCCCTCCCGAATGAGGCAGGGGGAGGGGGCTGACGACTCGCTTTGCGGCCAAACGAGTCGTCAGCTCCATCTCCCAGTCCCACTTTCGCCTCGTTCTCGATATTCTCCCCGCTTTCGCCGGCAATTCGGCCACCGTCTCCGTCACCGTATGTTATTATTCTCGTCGCATATTTGCGGGCGTGTTCCCGCAACCTACGTAATGGCTGGCGAGAAACGGAAACGAACATGAAACGCACCCACCGTGCCTTGTCGGCGGCGCTTGCCGTCGTCTTGGCGTCTTCGTTGTGCACCATCCCGGCATACGCCGTCGAAAGCGATGCGGAACCCGCCCCTCCCGGACGGGTTCAGGCGGACGAGACGGCGCCGAATCAGAGCCCCGAAGCCGATCACGGGCCTGGAAACGAGGTTCCGGACGCATCCGGCACCGCCGAGGCTTCCGGATCCGAATCTCAAACCCGAACCGAAAACGCAACGGAGCCTACGGCTTCGCCCCTGCAAGCTGAAAACGCTTCGCGCAGCGCCGTTGCCCAGCTGGCAGGCGAGCTGCGCGTGACGCTGACCCAGGGCCGTCCGGCGGCGACGGCCGGCACCGCCTACGAGGTGGCCCTCGCCGATTCCGACGGCGTGCAGGTCGGCGCGCAGCAGCTGAACCTTTCCCTCGAAGGCGACTCCTGGTCGGTCGCGCGATTCGACGGTCTGGCCGACGGTTCCTACACGCTGAGCGTGCGCGCGCCCGGCATCGCGCCGTACTCCCAGAAGATCGACGTCAAGGGCGATTCCTCCGCCGTTGAGCTGTACGTGGGCGACCTGGCCGCCGACCCGCAGGCTCCGGCGCGCATCGGCGTGCTCGTGCCCGGCGATGTCAACGGCGACGGCACGGTCGACGATGCGGACGCCTCCGTCATCATCGACGACATAGAGGCGGACGCGGCAAGCGCTGCCTGCGATGTCAACGGCGACGGCGCGGTGTCGCTCGCGGATCTCGAGACGGCCGTGTCCAGCTTCGATCGCGTCGCGGTGGAGGCCACCGTGGCGCGCTCGCTGCCCCCCGCGGCGGTCGAGGCGGCGCCGGGCGAGGGCACCGAGGTGGCGTCCGGCAGCCTCGACGAGGTGGTAGGCGCGGACGCGAAGCCCGTCTCGCTCAAGGCCTCGGAGGCCATTTCCGACGAGCATCCGGTGGAGGTGTCCTTCGACCTGGCGAAAGATTCCGAACAGGCCCCGCAGCTGGGCGGCATGGTGATCAACGTGCCCGCCAGCGGCGACCATGCCCCCGAGGCGGGCCGCCTCTTGGTCGAGCTGACGGACGGCACCGTCCGCGAGATCGGCATCTCCCGCGCCGAGGCTCGCGCGGCCTTCTTCCGCTCCAGCGCGCCCACGGCCGTGATCGACGAGAACGGCACGGTGGTGGTGGACTTCGGCGGCCAGATCGCTGTCAAGAAGGTCACGCTCGTCATCACCAAAACGCAGGGCGGCACGAACCTCGCCGAGGTGTCCAAGGTGGAGTTCCTCAACAACATGGAGGAGCGCATCCCCGAACCCGAGCTGAACATTCCCGGCGAGCTTTCCGCCGTCGCGGGCAGCAAGCAGTTCTCCGTTTCATGGAAGGCGGAGACCAACGTGACGGGCTACGAGCTCTCCATCAGCGCGAACGGCAGGGAAGAGGTCAAGCGCACCACGGGCACCTCGCTTTCCGTCACGCAGTTCGACGAGCAGAAGATCAAGAACGGCACCGTGTTCACCCTCAAGGTTCGCTCCACGAACGGCGCCTGGCGCAGCGACTGGTCCGGCAGCGTCCAGGTCACGCCGAAGGCCGAGAAGGTTCCCGACGCGCCCGAGGGCATCTCGCTGTCCGGCGCCTATCGAGGGTTCAAGGCCAGCTGGAAGAACATGGAGGACACCGATTCGTACAACCTGTTCTATCGTGAGAAGGCCAACGAGAACGGAGCCTACACGGAGGTGCGCGGTTTGACGAAGGCGTCGTGCACGGTGGACGGCTTGAAGGACGGCACCGAGTACCAGGTGCGCGTCGTCGGCGTCAACGAGATCGGCGAGAGCTCCCCGTCGGTTCCCGGCATCGTGGCCACGGCGAACGTCAACCCGGCGCAGTTGCCGGCTTACCGCCTGGTGAACACGAAGGATGCCGAGGGCGACTACCTGAACCACATCGTCTCGGCCACGTACAGCGCTCACGACGGCAAGGCGTCTATGGTCGACAGCCCGCTGGACGACGCGTCCGGCGTGGCGAGGAGCGCCTACGGCCTGTTCGACGATGACTACACCTCGTATTTGCATGTGAAGGATTGGGACTTCGGCGGCCATTATCCGGCGTTCAACAAGGGCGTCGAGGTGACGTTCGACGAGCCCCAGACGCTTGGCATGGTGTCGTTCGCCGACGTTCAGGACGGTGTCGACTTCGGCAAGGTCGCCGTGTCCTACGTCGACGACGCCGGCGTTTGGCAGACCGTCCAGGCGAACGTGCAGATGCGCACGGGCGAGAACGGGCGCAAGTACGTGCTGGCGAAGCTGCCTCAGCCCGTGACCTCGTCCAAGGTGAGGATCGGCATGGGCCATTCCTGGTCCTCGGGCAACGTCGTGGTCGCCGAGATGCGCTTCCATGCCTACGACAGCCTGGAGAACGACATCATGGCGCTGTACGCCGACGACCTGCACCTCGAGCTGAAAGACGACGTGACCTCCGCGGCGGTGGACGAGCTGCAGCAGCGCCTGGACACGCCCGACCCGGCAAGCGGCGAGTTCAACCCGTACCGCGTGGAGCTGCAGGTGGAGCTTGACAACGCCCGCAAGCTGCTGGCAACCCAGGGCCTCGAGGGCACGGTGCGCGTGCACAACGGCATCTCCTCGGCGCGCGACAACCGCAGCCTGGGCATCAGCGGCCTGAACGCCTGGCAGCCCTTGGGCGCCGTGGTGGCCGAGGGCGATCAGATCGTGGTGTACACGGGCGCGAAGGGAGCGGTCACCGGCAAGGAGGCGCCGCTGCGCCTCGTGGTGTCGCAGCAGCATCCGGAGTCCAGCAACGTGTCCAAGACCATCGCCACGCTCAAGGTGGGCCGCAACGAGATAACGATCCCCAGCCTGTCGTCGCTCGACGTCGAACACGGCGGCCAGCTGTACGTGGAGTACACGGGCGATAACGATGCCGCCGATTGGGGCGTGCGCGTCAGCGGGGCCCAGGCGGTGCCCGTGCTGGATCTGTACCAGGTGGACGACCCGGCCGAGCGCCTCGCGCGCACCACGGCCTACGTCCAGGCGCTGGAGGCCTACGTGCCGGCCTTGGAAGAGAGCCACGGCAAGCTGCACGGAGCCGGCGGAAACGCGGCGGTGCGCTACGGCTACGATCCCAAGAACTGCGTCCTGAACGCCACCGACGTCATGCTCGACCAGATGATGTACTCGGTACCGGCCCAGCAGATGCTGGCCGGGGCGGGTTCGGGCACCGCCGGCGAGCGCGCGGCTCGGCTGCTCGCCTCGTTCGACGCCATGGACCAGATGATGGAGCTGTTCTACCAGCACAAGGGCCTGGCCGATTCCTTCGACGCGGGAACCGACGCGGCCGTGATCAAGAGCAACCTGCTGCCCTCGCAGCATCTCAACATCCGCTACACGCGCATGTTCGCGGGCGCGTTCATGTACGCGGCGGGCAACCACATCGGCATCGAGTGGGATTCGGTCCCGGGGCTCGGCAAGGGTTCTCCGGTCGCGGTGGACGGCAACGGCGAGAAGGCTTCCGGGTCGTACTTCGGATGGGGCATCGCGCACGAGATCGGGCACAACATCAACCAGGCCCAGTACGCCTACCCCGAGGTGACGAACAACTACTTCGCGCAGCTGTCGCAGACCGACGGCACGAGCGCTTCGGCCCGGTTCAGCTACGACGAGGTGTACGATCGCGTGACCTCGGGCGACGAGGGCCGCACCGGCAGCGTGTTCACGCAGCTGGCCATGTACTGGCAGCTGCGTCTGGCCTACGACGCCGGAGGCGCGTACCAGCTGTACGACACGTACCAGCAGGCCTTCGACAACCGCTTCTTCGCGCGCGTGGACAGCTACGCCCGCGCTCCGAAGACGGCGCCCGCGCCTGAGGGGACCGAGCTTGTCCTGGGCGGCGGCGAGAAGCAGAACATCATCCGCCTGGCCAGCGCCGCGGCCGAGCGCGACCTGACCGACTTCTTCCAGCGCTGGGGCTTCACGGCCGACGAGGCCACGAAGGCCTACGTCAGCCAGTTCCCGGCCGAGGACCGCGCGCTGTGCTACGCCAACGATGATGCCCGGGCCTACGCCCGCTCCCACGAGGAAGCGGGCGCGGTCCTGGACAAGGACGTCGCACAGGCGGCGGCGGAGGCGAACGGCAGCGAGGTGGCGCTCTCCCTCGGCGCCGACGCGTCGGCGGGCGATTCCGTGCTGGGCTACGAGATCGCGCGCCTCACCACGGTCGACGGCGCGCAGCAGCGCCAGGTCGTGGGCTTCGCGCAGGCTGCGGCGGACGGCACGGCCTCGTACGTCGACAACGCCTCCTCGCTGGGCAACCGCGTGGTGTCCTACGAGGTGACGGTCGTCGACAAGTTCTTGAATCGCTCGAAGGCGCTCGTGCTCGATCCGATCAAGCTCACGGGCAACGGTCTGCAGGACAAGAGCGGCTGGACCGTGTCCACGAACATGTCCTCCGCGCAGGACTCGGTTCCGCCTGCCGACGACGGCGATCCCGACGCCCCCGCGCCGAAGCCCGCGTCCGAGCTGATGGTCGACGGCAAGGCCGACACGGTGTACACGGGCGCGTCGGACGGCGAAGACCCCGTCATCACGCTCGACATGGGCAAGCCCACCGAGGTCACCTCGCTGCGCTATACGCTGGGCGCCGGCGCCGAGGGCTCGGCCATCGGGGACTACCGCATCGAGACCAGCCTCGACGGCGAGAACTACACCCTCATCAAGGAGGGCGCGCTGTCGCTTGACAAGGACGGCAGGGCATCGCTGTACTTCGACAACGGCAAAGATCCCTGGATCTGCACCTACGACGCGCGCTACCTGCGCATCACGGCCGTCGGCCAGGCGGGCAGGCAGCTGTCGGTGGCCGAGCTCGACGTGTTCGGGCCCTCGGGCGACGACGTGTTCTTCCTCGACGCGAACGGCGGCGCGGCAGGCATCCTGAAGAGCGACTTCGTGTACCAGAAGGCCGACGAGAACCTGGACAAGCAGTTCATTCCGAAGGGCTCGCTCGTGTTCACCGGCTCGTACAAGGGCAACCCGGCGTACAACGTGGTGGTGCTCTACGACGAGAACGGCAACGTGGTGGGCGGCGTGAACGCCGACGGCAGCACGGTTGCCAGCCAGATCATCATGGCGCCTGAGCCCGGCGACGCCATGCTGGGCGACGTGTCCGAAGGAAGCTGGGTCTACTGGATCGAGCCCGGCGACCTTGCGAGCATGAAGCTGCCCAAGCAGGTGCGCGCCGAGCTGTACCGCGTGGACAACGCGCTGACGAACGAGGGACAGCGTCTGGTGAGCGACTCGCTTCCGGGCGATGTTCCCGACAATCTGCCCGACGTCGAGCTCGGCGGCAACGCGACCGTCGCAGCCGATTAGCCTGAAGCCGAGAGGAACGGTTGAAGATATGTTTGCGAAGATGAAGAAGATGACGGCGGGCGCGTTGGCGGCATGCGCGCTCTGCCTGGCCCTTGCCCCGGGAATCGCCTGGGCGGGGGAGGCGCCTGGCGTGGTCCTGGACGAGGGCACCTCGAACGGCGCGACCGACGTGAGCCTGGTCGTTCCCAAAGAGGGCGGCGAGATCCGGGCGCTCAAGCTGTCGTTGACGGTGAAGGGCGAGGGCAGCGAGGCGCTGGAAGCCGGGTTCGACTTCTCGAAGGCGCTCGAAGGCGCTGCGGTGGCGCAGGCCCGCTTCAAGGCTGTGGACGGCGGCCAGCGCGTGAACGTCTACGTGGCGGTCAAGGACGGGAACCTGTTCTCGGACGACCGCCTCGAGCTGGGAACCCTCGCGTTGTCGTCTTCGAGCGATTCCGTTGCGGAAGTGTCCGTGAGCAGCCTCGAGGTCGTAAGCTCCTCGCATGTGGAGATGGACGAGAAGCAGCTGGGCATGGAGCTGCCGGCTCCGTTGTCCGTCAAGGTCGCTTCCGGCTCTTCGGTCGGGCCCGATGAGCCGGGCGACCCCGGCGGCACGCCGGGCGGGAGCCCTGACGACGGTTCGGGCGACGGGTCTGGCGGCAACCCCGGGGACGGCTCGGAAGGCTCCGGGCAGAATCCGGGCGAAAACTCCGGTGAAGGGACCGGCGGATCGAACGCCAAGCCGAGCCCCGAGAAGCTTCCGAGCGGCACGAACGTAAGCCCCGGGGCTCCCTCCGGCTCGGATAAAGCGCTGGTGACAACCGGCGACGGCTTGTTCCCCCTCGTGGCGGGTTGCGTAGCTGTCGCCCTCGTCGCCGGAGCCGTTGTGTTGGTCGTAGCGCTGCGCTCCCGCCGTCGCTAGCGCTTTCTACGTGCTCTTGCGAAGGCAGCGATGCCGCTGATCAAAGCCATGGCGCCGATCGTGCCTCCGATGGCCAGGGCGAAGCCGGGCATACGGTGCGCGGTTTCCGACGAGGTCGAGCCCGCGGAGGTCGCCGCCGAATCGCGGCTTGCCGAGGAATCGGCGAAGGCCTTTCCCGGCATCGATTCCTTGCTTGCAGCATCGCTTTCCCCTGCGCGCCCGGCTTGCTCGTCGGGCGCGTTTTCTTGCGTCCCGTCGCCGTCCTGCGTTCCGGCGGCCGGCTCCTCGTTGCGCGGCAGCGGCAGGATCGAGACCGTTGAGACAGGGTCGCCGCCGGCGGGGAAGCCGTCTTTCTTCGGCCGTTCTTCGCTCGCCTCGTTCCGCTCGCTTTCCCCCTGGCCCACGCCTCCGCGGTTCCCTCCGCTGTCGCCGCCGTTCACGTCGGGCGGGTTCACGACGGTCGGCGGCTCCTTCTGCGGTTCTTGGGGTTTCTCGGGCTCTGCAGGGTTTTCGGGCTCGACCGGGTCGACCGGCTCGACGGGTTCGGGAAGACACTCCTCGGCGTATTCGAACAGCGCCGGCTCGAACTCGATGGCGGTTCGCACGCCGTCCTCGAGGACCACCGCGGTCGCGCGGAGGTAGAAGTCGCGATAGTCGACGGTCTCGGACGAGTAGCTGACCGTGCAGTACAGGATGCTGGGATCGGCGTAGTTGTCGTCGTACACGGGTTGGACGCTGTCGAGGCCCCAGGCGTACTCCTGCCAGTCCGCGTCCCATTCGAAGGTGCCCCAGGCTTCCCAGGAGTCCGGGTCGTCCGCATAGGCGCGGTCGACCCGAAGCGTCTGCAATGCGGGATGCCCGGTTTCCTCGTCGCTGTGGTACGGATCCACCGGCAGGGCCGGCAGGTACAGCAAAGCCGACATGCCGTGATCGGGGATGATGCGGATGATCTGGCCGAACGGCTTGTCGACGTGGTCGATGGCGCCCGGGCCCCCGCCTACGGAGCCGCCGCCCGCCATCATGCGCGCGTCGCCTTCGCGGACGTCGGCGTGCGCCGCGCCGCTCGGCAGGGTCGGCGACAGCGCCAGCGCGATCGCGGTCGCGCACGCGAGCGCGCGCACGACGGGTTTTCTGCTACCATGCTCCATGCAGGCTCCTCGTCCCTTGGAAAGGCGGTTCATGCCGCATCGTCTCCCGTATCGCTTCGCGGTCTGCGCCGCGGCCGTGTTCCTGCTGGCAGGATGCTTGTTCGCTGCCGCGTACCACTATGATAACAAATACCTGTTCGGGCCGCCCTACGGTGCGGACGGCGTCATCGAGGTGTCCGACGACGATCTCGACCGTCCCGTCCCGCTCGTGGACGGCTGGATGCTCTCCGTGGACGGAGGTCCGCGAACCGAGACCTTCATCGGCCAGTACTCCGACTTCTCCTACGCTCCGGGCGGAACGTCGGCTTTCGGCTCCGCCGTGTACGAGCTGACCGTGCGCTACGTCGGCGCGCAGCGGGAGCGGGCCCTCGTGCTGCTGGTCCCCGAGGTGTACGGCGACTTCACGTTGTACGTGGACGGGGCCGTCGCGGCATCGGACGGCGACGGCGCCGAGGTGGGGATCGTCGCAGGGCGCGACACGCGTCTGCGCCTTGAGGTGCGCAACGACGAGCACTACTACAGCGGGCTGGTCTACCCGCCCGTGCTGGGCACCGCGCAGCGGATGGCGAACGTCTCGTTCGCGAACGCGCTGTCCGCCTGCGTGCTGGTGCTGGGGCCGCTGGCCGCGGCGCTGTTCGCGTTCGCGGTGCGCCGCAGGCGCGACGGCGATGCGCTTGCGCGCGACTTCGGCGTGCTGTGCGCCGCCTTCGCCGTGGCGGGCGCGCATGGCCTGGTCTGGCATCTGGGCGCAGCAGGGGCCTGGTGGTATGCCGTAGAGGACGCGGCCTGGACGTGCGTGCTCGTCTCAGCCGTGTCGGTAGCCGCCCGAGCCGCGGGTTCGGCGTGGACGCGCGATGCCCGCCCCCTCGTTCGCCGGACGGCCCGCGCGCTGTGGGCGCTGCCGGTCGTCACGCTGGCCTGGGCGCTGTCCATCCCGGCGCTGCCGGGCGGCATCGAGGCGTACGGCCTGTACCAGACCGCCGTGCGCGTCGGTTGCTGGGCGCTGTTCGCCGTATGCGCCGCCGTCGGGCTGCGCGATCGCACCGACGAGGCGCGCTTCGTGCTGTGCGGCTGCGCGGTGCTGGGCGCCGCGCTCGTGGCGAACCTTCTTGACAACAACGCGTACGAGCCTATGTACGGCCTGTGGCAGAGCGAGTACGCGGGGCTGCTGCTCGTGGGCGTGTTCGCCTGGATGCTGGTGGAGCGGGTGCGCCGCCTGCGCCTCGCCGCCGAGCAGGTGCGCGATCTGGAGGTGCAGGTGCGTGCGGCCGAGGCGGGGCTGCGCCATCTGCGGTCGGGCGAAGAGGCTACGAGGGCGGCGCGCCACGACCTGCGCCATCATGCGGCCGCGCTGAGCCGCCTGATCGACGCGGGGGAGCAGGAGCGCTGCCGGGCGTACCTCGCCGAGCTGTCCGGCCAGCAGGAGGCCGAAGCCCCTCTGCGCTACGCCGACAACTTGGTGGCGAACGCGGTCATGGCAGCGTATTTGGCTCCGGCACAGGCGGCGGGGATCGAGGTGCGCTGCGAGGCGCGCGTGCCCGCGGAGCTTCCCCTGCGCGACACCGAGCTGTCCGTGCTGCTGTCGAACCTGTTGTCGAACGCCGTCGAGGCGTGCGAGCGCGTGCGAGCTGAGGGCGCCGGCCGGCCTTTCGTCTCGCTTTCCATGCGCGCGCAGGACGGACGGTTGGCTGTGCGATGCGAGAACGCGGCCGTCCCCGGCGCGTCGTTCTCGCGCACGTCCAAGGCCGACGCGTCCCGCCACGGTCTGGGCCTGCCCGCCATGCGCCAGATCGTCGAACGCCACGGCGGCGCGCTCTACGCCGACGTCGAGGGCGGAGTCGCCGTCGTGCGCATCGTCATGCGCTTGGACGGCTGAGCGACGCATCGTCGGCCGAAAAACACGTTTTTCGGCCGATTTCCGTGTCTTTCGGCCGATGATGCGCATGTGCTCGCAAGGTTTCGGCCCCCGTCGCGCAAGGGGCGCCCGCCGAGGCGCGGAAAATGTGGTGAACTTGCGCGCTGCCTGGTGAGCGGCCTAGGCAAAGCGTTGCCGATATGGTATAAATACACGGCACGACAAAGAAGCAAGCGCGTTTTCGCGCACCATACTTTCGACACACGAGAAAGTGGGCTTGTTCCCGCTTTCTTTGTTTGTAAGGGCTCGCCGCTCCGCGGCGTGAGAGCATGGGGCGGCGAAGCGAAACCAAACGGGAAGGAGGAGGCGCGTGCTCAGCAAGAAGGAACAGCAGCTGCTCGACGCGTTGGCTCCCCGGGCGGAGCAGGAGGGCGTCGAGATCGTCACGGTGGAGGTCGCGGGCGCGAAGAAGGCCCCGACGATTCGCGTGTACATAGACACGCCCGACGGCGTGAGCTTCGACGAGCTGTCCTCCGCGCAGGCGTGGATCAACGACCTCATGGACGAGCTCGACCCGTTCCCCGGGGCGTACACGCTGGAAGTGTCGTCGCCCGGCATCGACCGGCCGCTGCGCACCGCGGAGCACTTCGCGCGGTTCGTCGGCGATACGGCGGTGCTCAAGACGCAGCCCGTGGACGGTCGCGGCAGCTGGACCGGCGCCATCGCATCGGTGGAGGGCGACGTGGTCGTGCTCGACGTGGACGGCGCCGAGGCGCGCATCCCTATGGACACCATCAAACGCGCCCATCTGAAGGGCACGATCGATTTCGGCTCGCAGACGAGCATCTGAGGAAAGGAAGCGAAGACGTGGCAAGTTCAGAACTGATTGAGGCGTTGCAGGCGCTGGCGCATGAGCGCAAGATCGACGAGTTCTACCTCATCGAACGCCTCGAGGCATCGCTCGCCAAGAGCTACCAGCACATCCTCGATCTCGAGTGGGACGCCCGCGTGACCATCGACCGCCAGACGGGCCACATCTACGTGTACGAGCTGGTGCCGGTGGGCGAGCCCGACGAGGAGACCGGCGAGTACAGCGAGTTCGAGGAGCGCGACGTCACCCCCGACGATGTCAGCCGCATCGCCGCGCAGAACGCCAAGGGCGTCATCGCGTCCATCGTGCGCGAAGCCGGCCGTCAGTCCATCTACGAAGAGTTCTCGGACCGCGTGGGCGACCTCGTGACGGGCACGGTGCTGCAGGGCACGCCGGACTTCACCATCATCAAGATTCGCGACGGCGTGGAGGCCGAGCTGCCCCATTACGACGTGAAGCGCAACCCCAACGAGCGCAACGAGCGTCCGAGCAACGAGCACTACCGCCACAACCAGCGCCTCAAGGTGCTCATCATCGAAGTGCGCGACCCGAACTCCGACGCGCCGAAGATGCGCGGCGAGCAGGCGCGCCCGGCCATCGTGGTGTCGCGCACGCATCCGGATCTCATCCGCCGCCTGTTCGAGATCGAGGTGCCGGAGATCTACGACGGCATGGTGGAGATCAAGTCCATCGCCCGCGAGCCCGGCGCCCGCTCCAAGATCGCCGTGGCGTCGCGCGAGGCGAACCTCGATCCCGTGGGCGCCTGCGTCGGCCCGAAGGGCAGCCGCGTTCGCATGGTGGTGGAAGAGCTGCGCAACGAGCGCGTCGACGTGATCCAGTGGGCGGAGGATCCGGCGGTGTACGTGGCCAACGCGCTGTCGCCTGCGAAGGTGACCCGCGTCGTCATCGACGAGGACAACCACTACGCCACCGTCGTGGTGCCCGACGACCAGCTGTCGCTGGCCATCGGCAAGGAGGGCCAGAACGCCCGCCTGGCCGCGCGCCTGACCGGCTGGCATATCGATATCAAGAGCGCCAGCTTCACGGGCGAGTCGCTGGCTCCGATGGACAACATGCTGATCGACGAGGACGAGGCCGCGGACGACGAAGCCGGTCTGTGCGCCTACGTGGGCGAGGACGGGGTGCGCTGCCGCAACCATGCCCGTCCGGGCAGCCGCTATTGCGGCGTGCACGCCGACCTCGACGAAGCATAAGGCAAGGGTAGCGAGAGAGGGCGGCCAGGAATGACGACGACGAGGACGGTGCGCCAGCGCAGCTGCATCGCATGCGGGAAGCTGGCCGGCAAGGCCGAGCTCATGCGCATCGTGCGCGACCCGTCCGGCGCCGTGTCGTTCGACAAGACCGGCCGTGCGCCGGGCAGGGGGGCGTACGTCTGCTCCGAGGAGTGCTTCGCCGCCGCATGCAAGAAGAAAAAGCTCGACCGGGCGCTCAAGGCGACGCTCGGCAGCGATGAGTACGACAGGATCGCCGCCGACGTCGCTTCGGCTGCGCGCGAAGCGAGACAGAAGTAGAGGAGTGGTATATGGCCAGCATGCGAGTACATGAGTTGGCGAAGGAATTCGATATGTCGAGCAAAGAGCTGCTCGACAAGCTGCAGCAGATGAAGATCCCCGCGAAGAGCCATGCGAGCATGCTCGCGGACGCCTACGTCGACAAGATCCGCAAGAACCTGGAGCCCGAGATCAAGCAGCGCGTCGGGCAGTTGGAGGACGAGGAGGCCAGGAAGCTGGCCGAAGAGCGCGCCGAGGCCGAGCGCAAAAAGGCCGAGGAGGAGCGCGCCCGTCGCGAAGCGGTGGAGCAGGAGCGCGCCGCCCGCGAGGCCGAGCGCGCCCAGCGAGCCGAAGGCTCGTCCGACGACGGGCGCGCGCAGGGCGCCGACGGAGAAGGCGGCCCGAAGAAGGCGCCCGTTTCCTCGCCGTTCGAGAGCCTGGCGAGCCAGATCGAGAGCGAGAAGGAACGCGTGGCCCGCGAGGCCGCCGAGGCCCGCGCCCGCGCCCGCCAGGCCAAGATGGCTGCAGAGGTGGCCAAGAAGCAGGCGGTGGAAGAGGCGCTGCGCAACCGCAACGCGAAGGGCTCCAAGAGCGCTTCGAGCGCGTCGGCGCCGAAGAGGCCCGCGCCGGTGCTGGGCGCCAAGAAGCCTGCGTTCGACTCGCTGCTGTCGCAGATCGAGGCCGAGAAGCAGCGTATCGAGGCGCAGAAGCAGGCTGCTCCCGCCGCCCGCGACGCCGCGCGCAAGGGCTCCAAGCCCGAGCGTCCGGCCAAGAAGGGCAAGCGGGGCGGGCACGTCGAGCAGATCGTGCCCGAGCTCGAGCAGCAGGCAGCCCAGCCCGAGGACCGCTACGCGCAGATGGCCGTGCAGGCCGAGAAGCTGCAGCGCGACAAGGTGCTGGCAGAGGCTCGTGCCGCCGTCGCCGCCGCGTCCACGCATGAGGGCGAAGGCCGCCGTAAGAAGCGCAAGGAGAAGCGCGAGGCCGAGAACCGCGAGCGCATGGAGCTGGAGGCCATCGAGAAGGGCCTCGATCCCACGCTGGTGCTCGACGATTCCGTCGTGGAGATCCCCCAGGGAGCCACGGTGGCGAAATTCGCCGAGATCCTGGGCGTGCAGCCCAACGACATCATCAAGCGCCTGTTCATGCTGGGTCAGGTGCTCACCCTGACGCAGTCCATGAGCGACGAGCTGGTCGAGCTCATCGCCGACGACATGGGCCGCAAGGTGCGCGTCGTGTCTCCGGAGGAGGAGTATGCGGTGGTGTACCACGACAAGGACGAGGACCTCAAGCCCCGCCCGCCCGTGGTCACCGTCATGGGCCACGTCGACCACGGCAAGACGTCGCTTCTGGACGCCATCCGCGACACGGGCGTCGTGGCCAGCGAGGCCGGCGGCATCACCCAGCATATCGGCGCGTCGGTGGTGGAGATCGACGGCAAGCAGATCACGTTCATCGACACGCCGGGCCACGAGGCGTTCACGGCCATGCGCGCCCGCGGCGCCCAGGTCACCGACGTCATCGTGCTCGTGGTGGCCGCCGACGACGGCGTCATGCCGCAGACCATCGAGGCCATCAACCACGCGAAGGCGGCCGAGGTGCCCATCGTGGTGGCCGTCAACAAGATCGACAAGCCGGGCGCGAATCCCGACCGCGTGCGTCAGGAGCTGGTGGAGTACGGCGTCATTCCCGAGGAGTGGGGCGGCACCAACATGTTCGTGGAGGTGTCGGCCAAGCAGCGCCTGCACATCGACGACGTGCTGGAGACGATCATCCTCCAGGCCGACGTGCTGGAGCTCAAGGCCAACCCCGACGCCGAGGCCTCCGGCTTCGTCATCGAGGCGAACCTCGACAAGGGCCGCGGTCCCGTGGCCACCGTGCTCGTGCAGCGCGGCACGCTGCACCCGGGCGACGTCGTGGTGGCCGGCACCTCGTACGGCCGTGTCCGCGCGCTGGTGGATCCGCATGGCAAGCACGTCGATTCGGCCGGTCCCGCCGATCCGGTGGAGATCTTGGGCCTGAACAGCGTGCCCACCGCCGGCGACGAGTTCCGCGTGTTCGAGGACGAGCGCGACGCCCGCAAGCTGGCCGAGGAACGCGCGCTGCGCGCCCGCCTGGCCGAGCAGGAATCCAAGAGCCACATGAGCCTGGACGACCTGTTCAGCCGCATCGAGGACGGCAAGAC